>ERZ1106952.24-NODE-24-length-131557-cov-164.405500_pt1 | contig 131557 bp, 108 predicted proteins | sample MGYA00403677_ERZ1106952 | MGnify/ENA primary metagenome ERZ1106952 (study PRJEB35170, sample SAMEA104062415) | human gut metagenome | biome: human gut; feature: human-associated habitat; material: faeces | place: Denmark | collected 2012-05-14 ... | reverse complement strand
AAATTATCATATGCGAAAATGAAATAATATGCAAGATGGTTAGTTTCATCAAAATTTTGTTAATTAAGATAAAAAAGTGAATCTAACCAAAAGTAAACCCACCTAGTTTTGCTTGTGAAAGTAATTTGCTATTTTACAATAATATTTTTAAATTTATTTTTTAATTTTAGATAATCTTTATAGAATATTTTAAATTGAATTTTTTCACCAGAATTGAATTTAAAGATAATTAATCCTGCCGCTTGTTGTTTATAGATTAGTGCTATCGGCAATGCATACCATTTACATACATAATATTCACAAGAACTTACTTGATCTGTTAGATACGTATGATTAAGAAATTCAATTTCACTATCTTTTAAAACAAATTCTTTTATGCTTTTTTTATTTACTAAAAAACAGATAATTAAAGTAAAAATCATCAAAGATAAGCAAACTATATACGAAATTAGAATTCCTTTATATACAATCGGTTCTTGTTTAACTATTAATGAGATGATTAATAATAACGTTGTAAAAAACAACCCTATATTTGGCAATAATATAGCACCGACTATAGATTCAAATAATTTCAATTTAATTTTAACCATCAAGATTCTCCTTTATTAGAATAAATTTTCAAACATATAGTTTGGTACGTAATTAGCTATAAATCTACCGGCGGCTCTTCTTAAAATTGATGAAAAAGTATTTTTTGCACCAACTCCAACTTTCCATACTCCAGAACAAACATACATTCCAGCAGTAAAGAACGATAATACTCATTTACCAGTTTGACCAATTCCTTCTGAAATCCCTTTTAAAATATTAAAACTTTCAGTTTCAGAACCAGCAGTATGCATCGCATATCCATCAACTCCAGCAGCGAAATTAGTAACCGCAGCGGTTCCTAATAGCAATCCAACAGATTGTGAAAACGTCAATGCTTTGCTAGCGATAGTTAGTACCTTGAATGAGCCTTTTACAATGCCTCCGGCCACACCGCCTAAACCATATGCAAAACCAGTTGCTGTGCCTATCAGCGACGCCTTACCAATTTCCCACCAATTCCACGTACTTAAATTCCAGTTCTATGTGCTTAAATCCCAAAATTTACCACCATCAGATGCTTGTTTTACAACTTCTATACCAAAACCAAAAGCTAAACCAACGCCAGTCGCAATTAGTAATGTTAATCCGATTCCAAAGTGACCAGTAGGATCGTACTTATTAACTAGATTATTTCCACAATAGGAATATAAATTAATTCCACTGACAACTTCGTTAGATAGATAATCCACACTATCAGGCGAAATAAATCTTCCAATTTCTGGATTATAATATACATTTTTTATTATTTTTGTTTCTTATTTTTTGATTTAAATGATTTTTTAGGTTCATTGAAAGTCATTTTCTTTTCTATTTCTTCCATTTTTGCATTCATATGAAAAACACTTTCTAAATCTTGATCTAATTTTTTCTTTTCATTCATAATTTTTATTTCACCTCCACTAAAGAAATAAGATTATTAACTTCTTCATCAGTTAATAAACGATATTCACCTTGTTTTAAATTACCTTTAGTTAAAAAAGCAAACTTTTCTCTTTCTAAAGAAATAACAGTTAGTCCATAATGAGCAAACATTCTTTTAACTTGATGATATTTCCCTTGATGAATAGTCACTCTTGCTTTATTTGTAGATAAAATTTCTAATTTAGCCGGTAATAATCTTTCTCCATCTAAAATAACCCCTTTTTCAAAAGCTACAATCATTTCTTTTTGTAAAGGATAATCAGTTTCTACTAGATACACTTTATCAACATGATATTTAGGCGAAATTAATTTATGCGCTAAAGTACCATTATTTGTAAGAAGCAAAACACCGACGGTATCAACATCTAATCTTCCAACTGGAAAAAGATTAGCAAAACTATATTCACTAACTAAATCAGTAATAGGTGGATAATTTCTTTCCATTAATGTTGAAGAAACATAATTTTGAGGTTTATTAATTAAAACATAATAAAATTGACGATAATCAATTTTTTGATTATCTAATAAAACAATATCTTTATTTTCATCGACATTAAATTTTTCAGATTTTACTAAATGATTATTAACTAATACTCTTTCATCTTTAATCATTTTTTTCACGTCTTTACGTGAACCTATGCCTGCATTAGATAAATACTTATCAAGCCTCATTATTTTTTTCCTTATAAACTTTTTTATCTAATTTTTGACCAAAGAATTTTCCAAATGCCACGCCTAATGTCCCACCTACAGTACCTAAACCAATTCCTGCAAATATATCAGAAAGATAATGAGCTCCTAAAATTAATCTAGATAAAGCCACTAAAGTCGCTATTATATATGCATATGGAAGATATTTTTTATCATAACAAGAAATAATAAAAGCACTAGCAAAAGCCACTAAAGTATGACCAGAAGGAAAAGATGCCCCAGAAGGATGCTTATAATTAATACTATCAATATATGTTAAAAATCCTTCTATTTCTTGATAAGGACGAGGTCTATTAACCCAATTTTTAATACCATATTCACATAAAATCCACATCAATAAAACTGGAACAATACTTAATAATAAATTAAAATTAAACTTTTTATTCTTTTTGAATTCATAAATTAATAAGACTATTAAAATAACAAGCCACATTTGACCAAAAGAATTTATTTCTGATAATATTTTACTAACTTGACCAACAAAACCATATTTATTAGTAATATTATCAAGAATCCACATTGAAATTTCTTTATCTTGATACATCTTCTTGACCTTTCTTTTTATCTGCTAGTTTTGTTAAAAAATAAGAAGCACAGAATCCTAAAATTAAAAAGACAATTGCTAAAATAATTTTAACAGCACTTAAATTTTGATAATAACTTTCAACTGCATAAATTGCTACAAGTGAAACTACAATAAAAGCAAAAATAGCAAAATATGTCGCATCACGATGTTTACTTAATAAATATTTCATTAATTTAGAAATAAGATAAAATCCTAAAATTACCCCAATAGCAAAACAAACTAGTAAGCCAAGTGAAGGTAATATATAGTTTTTACCAATAACTTCTAACATATTACTAGAAGCAAAATCAAAACTTGCATTAATGCCCATTAATAATAACACTGAACTTAAAAATCCTTTAATTGTATCCATCAAAGGATTATAAAAACCCATAATCATTAAGACCATTGATCCAGAAATACCAGGCACTACTAAAGCAGCTGAGCCAATTGCTCCTACGATAATCATCACAATATAAGCCCACCATGGATTCAAACTAATATCAACATAATTACCTGAACCAACAAATAAATTAACAATAATTAAAATAAGGAAAACTCCTCCGCAAATAAAACTAGATAATAAATTAGTTTTATTCGCTTTACCTTTAATATTTAAATAAAATGATGGTAAACTACCAATAAGTAAACCAGCAAATAAAGAAATTGTAATTAATGGGTAATTATTGATTCCCCAAGAAATAGGAAACAATGAACAAGCTCCAATTAAAATACCTAATAAATAAGGTAATAAAGTAATTATTGATTTTTTAAAATGAGATTTAATGTCGCTTATCGCTTCAATAATTTCATCATAGCAATTAACAATACAAGCAATCGTTCCACCAGAAAAGCCAGGAACAATCGCTGCAATACCAATTAATACACCTTTTAAAATTTTAATTAAGTTTTTCATAATATTTTCCTTTAACTAATTATATTAAATTAAATATATGAAAAGAAAGTTTAATTTATATTTAATGGTAAAAAATTAGTAAATTTTCGTAATTTTTATTCTTGCATAATCATCATTAAGAGAAATAACTTCTATTTTATAATCAAAAACATCACTTTCATCAGGAACAATTTCTTTATCATTTAAATTATAATCATTACGAGCTCCATACTTATCTAATTTATTACTTTTACGAGGCATTAAATCTAAATATGGTGAATCTTCTTCTAAAGAAAAAGACTCTCCTTCATAAAATAATGAATCATCAGGATTTTGTTTTCTTTTATTATTTTTATATGAAATAGAATAAAAATATCCACGATTAGGAGAAAAAATATTATAATCACTTTCTTTATAATTTTTTTGCATTAAAGTATTTTGATACATTGGTCTATCTCCACCTTCTTCAACATATGGAGTGTAGGTAGTAAAATTAGTATTTGAAAAAGGATCATTAATAAAATCATCAACATTATTACAATAATGGAATCCTCCTTTAGTAGATACTACTCGATTATCAACATGAGAAATTCTAACTCCATTTTTAGAATAACCTTGTAAAGAATTATCCACATAATAAGAAGAATAATCTTTTTGATTAAGTCCAGTAGGAGTTAAATACTCCACTAAAAAATATTCATCAAAAGGAGTATTATTAAAATTATCATTTGTTAACAATAAAACATCTCCACTTTCTTCAAATGGCTTTAAATCAATAATAGTTTCATCTTTAATTACTTTTGGTTCAATCCAACCTAAAGCATATTTAGAAAATCCACAATGATCACCAATATTATTATCCATCATATCTATACACCCAAAAGGAGAAGGATATGGTAAATCTTTATTACCAATTGTACAATAATAATCTTTTAAACCTAATTGATGACCAGTTTCATGAATATAAGTATGAGTATCAATAGAATTTTCTAATTGATAACCATCCATAAAATCATAACTTGCCCAAGAAAACATTTTACTTACTGGACTAGATAAATTACCATTATTAGATAAATTTAATCTACTAGAAGCAGTAAAAGCCCACATTAAAGTTTTATCAAAATTAATTAAATCTGAATAGTCATGTTTTGTTTGATTTGGTGCACTATAAATAGCCCATATAGCGTCAACAAAACCATCATTATTACTATCAAACTTATTATATTTATTAAAATCACTACTATAATTTTCTTTATACCAATTTAAAGCATCTTCCACTAAATAAGAAGTTCCACAATCATCATATAATTTTCTTTGTTCAATTTCTAAAGGTGTAAGATTTGATTGATACCATTGGTTAGCTACGACAAAATTAAAATTTAACTTATTATAACTACTTTTACTATAGAATGAAGAAACACTTTCCCAAGTTGTTTCACCATTAAAAGCATTTTTAATTCTATTTAAAGTATTTTCTGTCGCATTATTTTCAAAGCCCTTAATAGAAATTGGTAAAACTAAAACATTTTGTGCTCCTAAAGAATTTAATGATTTATTCCTAGAAGGATATTGATCAAATTTATAATAATTAAAATCAATTAAATCACTTTCATTATTAACACTAATATCAATACTAGCAAAAACACTCTTATCGTCTTTACTAGTTGCTTTAATAGTAACATTACCTTCTTTTAAAGCTTTTATATAATTATCTTGTAAAACTTGGACAATTGAATTATCACTACTTTCAAGAATAACATCACCTGAAAAATTAATAGTTCTAGCATTAATTAAACTAACTTCATCAATCATTAAATCATATTTATCACTTGATAAAATAATTGATTTTTCACCGACACTAGAAACATTTTCTCCACATCCGACAAGTAATAATGGAAAAATTAAATATAAACATTTTTTATTCATTTTATTTTACCTCAATTAATAATGTTGCTTCTTCTTCATTTATATCTAAAACTTTAACATAATAAGAACATTTTAAACTTTCATCAATCACTGTTTTATAATCATCATTATTTAAAACATGACTTCTTGCTTTATTCCATAAAGAAGAATAACTAGGCATAAAAATGTTATAACCATCATCTAAAGAAAATTCACTATTCTTTTTAAATAAAGAAGAATCATCACAATAAACTTTTGAATTCATATTATATCTAGTTTCATCAAAAGATGCTGAAATTACTCCTAATAAATAATAAGAACGATCTACATTAGAATCATTTAAATGACCTTCAAAAAAATCTGTGGTCGTAGAGCTAGCTTTACCTGAAGAATTTCTTCCAAAATAAGAATTATCAGCGATATAATTTGTTGCCTTTTGAATATCATTTAAAGGAATATAACGATTATCATTTTTCACTCTTGCATCAATATGAGAAATTCTAATTCCCCCTTCTTTATAACCACTTACTCCATTATAACCAGTATAATAATCAATAGAATTTAAATTATCAGTAGAAATATACTCTAAAGTCAAATATTCATCAAAAGGTGTATTATTATAATTTTGACTTGGTAATAAAATAAATTCACCACTAGAAGAATATTTTTTTAGTTTTATAATTGAAGATTTATTAACCACTAATGGAGAAGTCCATCCTAAAGAAAATTTAGAAAATCCACTATGATCACCGATATTATTATCCATCATATCAACTCCACCCATACATGACCAATATGAATTATAATCATAATAATCCACTAAACCATAAGCATGTCCAGTTTCATGAACGTAAGTATGAGGATCATAATTATCATTCATAAACGAAAAACTTGCCCAACAAAAAGTTTTTGGAACAGGATTATTAACATTTAAAGAAAGTCCTACACCTTCATGAGAAGTATACGCCCACCATTGATTAGTTGAAGTATGTTCCATTGGACGAGAATAAATAATCCATAATAAATCAATTGCTCCATCATTATTGGAATCATAATAAGATAAAGATTTCGCGTCTTTTCCTAAGATACCATGATTATCTTTTCGATATTCTTTTTGATATTGTTCATAAATATCTTTAGCCGCATCATATCCTCCATTTTGAATCAATTTATCAGATTGATATGATGATTTCATCCAATTAATGACATCTCCATCAAAATTAGTTTTATGATAAGAAGATGTTTCATAATAAGATTTAACACTATATGGTTTATTTTCACTTGAGAAGAAAACATCTTCAATTTTCTTTCTATTTTCTTCAGTTGCCATTTCTTCTTGTTCAGTAAAATAATAAGGTACAACTAAAACTTTATTATCTAAAGATAAAGGATCTAAATAAGGAGAAGATGTATTTTTTCCAAATAAAGAAGCATTATATTCATTACTAGCTTTAGAAAAATCATCATTAGATAAATATTTATCTTGATTTAAAACTAAAATATAAAAAGATACCGGTACAAATTCTAAATAAGAAATTGTGATTTTAATTTCACCTTCTTCATTTAAAATTGTTCCATTTTGAATAGAAGAAGTCCAATTTTCTACATGTTCTTTTTCTAGCCATGCACCATCAACAAATTCCTTAATAACTACATCTAAAGAAGATAAATCAAGTTTTTCACCAAGAAAATATGTATCTTTTACATTGGTGTAATTAACTTCTAATTTTTGAATGGAGTTATTTTGTTGAATACTAGAAGTGGAAATCTCACTACAACTACAGCAAAATAAACTTAATAAACAAACTAATTTAATTTTTTTCATCTTTGATACCTCTAACAAAATGATCTTTTTTTACTTCAATTAAAGAACTATTTTCTTCAATAATATAATCAAATATTTCACTACTTTCTTTTTTACTTTTTTCAATATTTGGATCAGGTAAAGGAATTGACTCCACTAGTTTTTTTGTATAAGGATGTAAAGGATTATTAAATAATTCTTCACTAGGAGCCATTTCCACAATTTGCCCTTTATACATCACAATAATTCGATTACAGAAATACTTAACAATATTTAAATTATGGGCAATAAAAATAATAGATAATCCTTCTTTTTTTATTTCATTAAGTAAATTAATAATTTGTGATTGAATTGAAACATCTAAAGCAGAAACTATTTCATCAGCAATAATAATTTTTGGATTCATAATTAACGCTCTAGCAATTCCAATTCTTTGCAGTTGCCCACCAGAAAATTCATTAGGAAAACGATTAATAATATCTTTAGATAGACCAACTTTTTCTAAAACATTATAAACTTTTTTTGCAATAATGTTTTCATCTTTCTCTCCTTGAATCACTAATCCTTCTTTAATAACATCATAAATTGACATCCTTGGATTAATTGAAGCAATCGGATCTTGAAAAATCATTTGCACACTATTACTATCACCATATGATAAATTCTTTAGTTTTTCTTTTTCTATTAAAAATTGTTTCTTATCTAATTTAGATTTTTTCAACTTTTTTAATTCATTAGAATAATAATTTTTATTAATTATTTCATTATTAAAAATTATTTTACCTTCATCAACTTCATATAAAGAAACAATTAATCTAGCTAAAGTAGTTTTTCCACATCCAGATTCACCAACAATTCCTAATGTTTCATTTTCATATAAAGAAAAACTAACATCATTAACGGCTTTTAATTTTTCTTTTTTTGATAAATAAAAACTTTTACTAACATGTTCAACTTCTAATATTTTATTGGAGTTCATTTTTTACCTCCTCAAGAATGCTATTTTTCTTGTTATCATAAAGTGGCATATTCCTTCCATCAAATTTAACATAATGTTTTAATCTATTTTTAATTTGCAAAGGTTTATTTACTTCATTTGCTTCTTCATAACATAAAAAAGATGCTACAGAATGACTAGAAGATATTTTGACCATCTTTGGAAAAGACAAATAATCTTGTTTTAAAGAATAAATATTTCTCTGAGCGAAATTATCTCCCCGTGCAGGAATTAACATATTTGGAACATTACCTTTAATATATGATAATTCACCTTCAGTTTGTAAAGTCGGTACTGAGCCAAGTAAAGCCCAAGTATAAGGATGTCTAGGATCATAAAAAATATCATAAACCGTGCCTTTTTCAACAATTTTCCCAGCATACATAATAAATACTTTATCGGCAATATTAGCAACCACGCCTAAATCATGTGAAATAAAAATAATAGAAAGATTTCTTTCTCTTTTTAACTTTTTTAATAAATCAATAATTTGTTTTTGAATTGTCGCATCTAAAGCAGTCGTTGGTTCATCGCAAATTAAAATTTCTGGATCACTTGCTAAAGCAATACTAATCATTACTCTTTGACGTAATCCACCAGATAATTCAAATGGATGTAAATAATATCTTTCTTCTGGAGAAGTAATACCTACTTCTTTAAAAATCGAAACAACTTTTTGATGTATTTCAGATTTTGTCATTTTTTTATTTAATAAATCAAGATTTCTTTTTTCTTCTTCATAAGAAAAATTAAAAACTTCAATTCCTTTTTCTAAATAAGATAAACAATCAATTACTTCTTTTTTCATTTTATGATAAACATCAATCGGTAAAATGATTTTTTCTTTATTTTGAGCTCGTTCATTTAAAGGTAAATCATAATAAGAGTGCACATTATATTTGGCAAATAATTTATTTTGTTCATTTTCTTCTTCAATAGCTTTTTTATAATTTAAAATAAAATTATTAAATTGATTTTGATATAACAAAAGTTCATTAAAATTATAAAGAGGATTTTTAACTAATTTTTTTATTTGTTTATTTATTTTTTTTATTGTTAAACAAGTTTTTTCATAAGAAAAAGTTTCAACATCATTAAAATCAAATTCCTTAACTAAATCAATTAATCGATTAATCTCTTTTTTTTCATTTAATTTATAAACATAATCTTTTTCATTATTAGATAAATATTTTAAAACACGTTTATATTGTAATAAATATTCTTTTGCTTTTTTTCTTGTCTTAGTTTCTTTTTTCTTTATAGCTTCTTCAACTTGTTTTCCTACTTGCATTAAAGGATTTAAAGTTGATTGACTATCTTGATAAATACAAGCAATTTGTGAGCCTCTTAAAGCATTCAAATCTTTTTCTTTTAAACGTAAAATATCTTTATTATGAAAAAGTATTTCTCCTTCTTCTAAATAAGCATTATTATCTAGTAATTGCATAATTGCTTTACAGGTAACTGATTTTCCTGATCCAGATTCACCTACTAATGCGACTACTTCTTGTTTATCTAAAGAAAAAGAAACTCCTCTAACGGCTTTTAAAATTCCACCATTAGTTTTAAAAGATATTCTTAAATTATTTACTTGTAATAAACTCATCTTAATCTCCTTTTAAAGTGGTATTAAAAGCATCTCTAAGACCATTACCTAACATATTAAATGTAATCATCAAAATCACAATAATTACACATGGATATAAAAGTAAATATGCTTCACTTGTTCCTAATTTATCATTTCCTTCTGATAACAATTGACCAATAGAGGTAATTCCACTACTAGACAAATCAATAATTCCTAAAAAAGTTAATGATGATTCAGAAAATATCACACTTGGAATCATTAAAATTGAAGAAGTAATAATTGTTCCAATAGCATTAGGTAAAATATGATGAAAAATAATTCTTTTATCTTTTGCTCCAAAACTTTTACTAGCTAAAACGTATTCTTGATTTTTATATCTAAAAAACTGCATACGTGTAGAGGAAGCCACTCCAATCCATCCAGTAGCAATAAACGCTAAAAACAAGCCTAAAATAACTCCAAAAGAGCTACTAATATTCGGCATATTAGAAAAATAAACACTAAAAATAACTAAAATAATCGTAGAAGGAATACTAGCAATTATTTCTGAAATACGTTGCATAATTAAATCAACTTTTCCTCCATAATAACCACTGATAGAACCATAAATAATTCCTAAAACAAAATTAATTAAAGAAACAATAATTCCTAAAGATAAAGAAAATAAAATACCAATTGCTAAACGAGAAAACAAATCTTGTCCAGCTGAATTACTACCAAAAATAAAATTTGGAGTAAACCCATATTTATATTTAAAATATTCAAGAAAATCCACTCTCACTTTATATGTTCCATTACTTATATTAACTTTATCTCCATATAAAGTAACAAGATGATCATTTTCATATTTCGGTAAAAAGATATTATTATTAATTATTTTATTATTTTTATTTCTTAAACAATCAACTTTATAATAAACATTGGCATTTGTCGTGTAATAATTTTCTAAATTAGAAATAGTTTGATTTATTAATTGTTCAGAATAATTTTCTTCATTTAACTGATTTCTAAATTCAACTAAATAATTATCATAACTAACATAATTTTGAATAATATCAAGATTATTTTCTTGTTCATAATTAACTAATATATCATATTCATCTTTTGATAAATTAACAATTGCACTACCTAAAGCATAAGAATCAAATTGAATAGAATGATTACCTTGTGATAAATTAAATTCATCATTTTTAACTTCACCATAATCTACAACAATTGGCTTTCTATTTCCTTCATAATGTTTTAATAAATAATAAGTCGCATCATTAACATTTCTTTGATACGTTCCATCTAAAAATCCACCTTGATAATGTTCAGTAATTCTTGGTTTTAAATTAGCCAGTTTAAATCCATCATTACCATATTCAAGCTTATCTACTTTCATAAATGGAGAAAAACAAATAGTTAATAAAGAATAAATAAAAATAATACTTAAAATAATAAAAGAAACAATCCCACTTTTATTTTTAACAAATTTTTTTAAAGAAAGATTTAAATAACCATGTTTAGTTAATTTAACTTCTTTAACTGTTTCTTCTTTTTTATACAAAACAAAATTTTCTTTATTCACTTCTTCTATAGAAGTATTTTCTTTCAATTTATAGTCTTTTATTTTCATGATAATTTTCTCCCCATTACTTTAATTCTTGGGTCAATAATTCCATAAGAAATATCAACAATTAAACTGCCCAATAAACCAATAAAGGTATAAAACATTCCTACAAATAAAAACACATCATAATCTCTTAAAGTAATAGATTTTAAAAAAATCGAACCCACTCCAGGAACCCCAAATATTTGTTCAATAATTACTGAGCCACTAAAAATTGAAATAATTTGACCTAAAATCATTGGAAAAATTGGTACAAAACTATTTCTTAAACCATGAAAAACAATTGCTTCAAATTTTGATAAACCTTTACTACGTGCTAAAACCATAAAATTGCTAGATAAAATTTCACTAAGTTCTGCTCGAGTAAATCTACTAAATCCAGCAATAGTTCCTAAACTCATAGTAATTACTGGCAAAATCATGGCTTGTTGAATCGAAGGTGAAAACCAAGTCATTCCACTAGTTAAAGAAGGCATAGTCGCATAAGGAATTAAATGCCATTTATAATAGAAAAGATATTGCATAAAAAAAGCAACTACAAACGAAGGAATAGAAATAAAAAACATGACAATTATATTCATAATATAATCAAATTTTTTATTCTTAAATAAAGCCATTAAAACTCCTAAAATAATTCCTAAAGGAATAGAAATTAATAAAGAGTAAATATTCATAATAATGGTAGGGGGAAATCTTTCCACTAGCATATCTAATGGCGAAGCCATCATTTCAATTTTCCAAGAATAACCAAATCGTGATAATTCATAAGTCACACCATTTTCATCAGTAAAATAAGGATAAAATAAATTTTTCCAAAATAAGCCATATTGAACTAGTAAAGGTTTATCTCTTCCATAAGCCTTTAACATTCTTTCATACATGGTTTGATCTTGACCAACCGAAGTTGAATCAGTATTAGGAAGCAAACGCACTAAAAAGAAGCATATTGTTAATATGATAAAAAAAGAAAATAGCATTAAACCAATTCTTTTAAATATATATACAAGAAGTTCTTTTTTGTTACGTAACATTACAATTTATATTCCTCAGTTAAATTATTATTATGAGCTCTTAAAAATGAATTCCATTGCTCATCAGTATAATTAAATGTTGATTCTCTAATTCCACCATATCCGACAAATGTAACATAAGTATCAGTTCCATTTTCTACTTTGAATGAATTAATATTTGCATTACTTCTAGCCACTAATGGAATAGCTTCAAATCTAGATAAAACTCCTGCTTCAAGGCCAGCTAAAACATCTAAACGTTTAGTATGAATTCGATTATAATTTTCTATTTGTTCTTCTGTCCAAGTTTCACCTTCATTTTTTGTTGGTTCAACTAAGTTTTTAATAATATCATCAAACCAAGCATAAAAAGTTTTAGTAGCTTTACTACCATCAGAAAATTCAATTTCTAATGATATTTGATCTTGTTTACCTTTAAAACCATATTCACAATTCTTAGCAAAATGTGCATCAGCATAAACTTGCATTAATCCATAAGGATTATTAACCGCGCCACCCCAAATTGAATAAATCATATCAAAATTACCATTAGAAGCAGTATTATAATAATCTTCATCCTTTTTAGCGTTAATTTCTACTTTTAAATTACTTGGATTACATGCTTTATTAAAAGCAGTAGTTAAATAATTAATTGCATCTCTAACAGTTTCTGATTCACTAGGAGTTTGGCTAACTAAAAATTCAATAACTAAAGTTTGACCATCTCTATAACCATCTTCTTTATTTTTTTCTTCTTCTAAAGCTTCTTGAACTAATTTTTGAGCATATTTTAAATTATATCCACTACGATTGTCTGTATAACCATTTTTTACTTCTTCAAGATTTAAAATTTCTCCACCTTCTTCTCCACCTAATTTACTATATACTTTATTGTAAACTGATTTTCCTTGTTCAGTTGAACGATAAGAAATACCTTCTTTAGAATCAATTAAATATAAAGAATTTAAAAGGCCTGTAAAAGCTTGGCTACCCGCTGTAGCGTTAGAAGCAAATTCTTTACGATCAATAGAAAGAGAAAGAGCTTGTCTAAATTTTAAATTACTTAATAAAGTTTTATTATCATCTGTTCGAGAAGTTTGATCTTGTCTAGCTTTTAATCTAGTACGATCACTATTAAAAGAAATCTTTTGAGTATAAGATTCTGGAACAAATCTTACTCTAGAAGATTTTCCATAATCACTAATATCTGATTTTTGTAATTCAAGAGAATCTAATTCTCCTTTTAAAAACATCATTTTTTGTGTAGCATGATTAGCAATAATTTTAGCTACTATTCTATCGCATTGATATAATCCATCATGTTTTCCATCATTATAACCATACCAATTTTCATTTTTTACCATAACAATAGAAGAATCTCTAACAAATGTTTCTAAGCGATATGGTCCATAAGAAACATAATTATTAACATTGCTAGTTCCATATTGAGTAGCATACATATTTGATCCAGGAATTGGTTTAGTTAATTCATCATATAAAGGTACATAAACAAGCCAATTACTAGTTAAAGAAAACTGTAAATCAAACATGGTAATTTTTCTTTTTAAATATAGCCTAATTGTATAATCATCTATTGCTTTAATTCCAACTTTATCAAAACTACATTCTTGATTATTTTCTTTATGAGCAAATAATGGAAGTTTCCATGCCCAATCTTTTGACATTACTCCCACATTATTACCTAAACTAGAAACAAACATTTGTAAATCTTCAATTAATTTTTTACTAGAATAAGTTTCAAAAGTTGATTCATCATTTTCGTCCATTGTTTGATTTAATGATTTTCTAACAATAACTTTATTAGAATCAAAATTATAAATATCAATATCAAGATTTAACTTATCATCATCATTAATATCACTATATTTTTCAACATTTTCCCAACCTGATTTATTAGAAAAATCAGTATAATTGAAAATATAATATTGAGTAGCATCAATTATTCTTTTAGCGGCAAGTTCTGCTTGATCAGTTGAAGCACGAGTACGATTAGCTAAACATGAATAAAATGATCCATGTGAAGATTGAGTAGGAAAAATTGTATTAAAATAACCTCCACTTGCTCCTAAATTTAAAATATAAACATTATCAGTTAATAAACTTGAATCACTTGGATAACCATCTTCACTAGTTTTAATATAATCAAATAATGGTTCAGTAGTAATTTTACCTTGCTTAAAATACTCTTCAGCATTAGCCACGACTAAATTTGAAGCATACATTGTATCCGCTCTAAAATTAGTCATCTTAGGTGAAAGTAATCTTTCCATAGAATCAACATAATTTTGAGCTTTAATTGGTTCATTATTTTCAAAACAAGCTAAAGGATTCAATTCAATATCATAAACATAGTTACTCCCAACTTGGCCAACATAACCATATAAGTTTTTTTCTTCTTTAGTTATTTTACTACCAACATCAATAGGAGCGCTACTAGCCATTTCATTAACAATTTTATAACCATCTTTAGTATCATTTAAAACTACGGCATAAAATCCCATTCCTGTATAAGAAGGAATAAAATTTTCATCACTAGTTTCCCAATTATGAACATTCCATGCTTTAGGAGATAAAGAAATTGCCGTATTTAAGGTGTAATGATACTTAGAATCATTACTAGTACCATTACAACCAACTAAGCACACTAAAAATGATGATAAAATAATTGTTTTTTTTAATATATGTTCCATTAAAACCTCCAATTATAAATCTTTAAGTTCATCAATTACAGTAGAATTAACATTGCTTACAGTAAGTTCAATACACATTCTAAAAGAAATAGAAGTTCCTGCAGTAGTAGTACCAAGTCTAGAAGAATAATAAGTAAATGTATATCCACCATCTTCATTTAAAGTAAATGTACCATTACCAGCAAATCCTGCTTCAAAAGCATTATCATTTGTATTAGTTGGAAATAAACTTTCAGTCATATCAGGGTTAGCAAAATTAACTAACTTTCTTAAATTTTCACTACCTTTTTTAGAGTTTTTACCAATTGTAAATGTATAAGTATTTTCTTCTAATTTTAACATTACAAATTCATTAAAATCATTGAAATTGAAATTATATAATCCATTAAAGGTGTCTTTATAAGAAGTAAGAGGATTATTAGAAGTATCAATCAAATAATCACCTAAAGAATAACTATTTTTACTTTCATCATAATTTACTTCATAAGCTTTATTATCTTTATTTTTATAGGCATAAACTTTTAATCTATCTGGTTGTCCTTCAAAACCTTGGAATGATTCAACATTTCTAATAAGCATTGCATCTTGAGTATATTTACCTGTTCCTGAATAATATAAAGTATGTAATGGAGCGTATAAATTAACAGCTTCTGCAAAAGTTAATTCTTTACCAGAATCATCGGCAATAAATGTTCTAGAAGTAACAGTATAGTTATTAGAGTTAATAATTGTTTGTAATCTATCTTTCATATTAGAAGAATCAATTGGATTAGGAATATTATTTCGATTATTTACAAAATCAGTTAAAGGTTGATAATTAGCTTTTCCAACATTAGTAATTGCTCCACCATTAACAATATTATCGTTTTCATCAATCATATAAATAAGTAAAGAATCATCTTCATCACCATCAAAAGCTTTTCCTACTGTAATACCAATTTTACTATAAGCATTATTAGGTAAAGAAATTCCCATTGAATCACCTAAAGCTAAACTATAATTATTAGCAGTAAAAGGCATTTCAATATAATCTTCTTCATTATTACTATCATAATGAACAGTACATTTATCTAAATAAGAAGCATCATAATTCATAAATTGGTAATATTGGCTCTTTTCATATTGTTCTTTTGAACCAATATTCATTTTTGTAACATCTGGTAAAGTATAATTTTTATCTTGAGCAGAACGAATAACATCCGCTCCAAAACTATAAACTTCATTATCAGAAAATGCTAACATTCCTTGATAAGGTTCATCTTCATATTTAGTTCCACCAAAATAATAATAATATGGATAAGCAGCATAATTTTCTGTATGAATAGATGGAAAATATTTAGCAAAACTTTTTGAACTATTAGAAAAAGAATAAACATAATAATTATTTTTTATTTTAGAAGCAAATTCTTTAACATCAAGTTGCATTTGTGAATAAACTTTTCCAGTTAAATATCCTTTTCTTTTACCAGTTACATCTTGAATTTCTATAGTCAAATCACCTGGCCCAACTAAATTAACTGTTTTTCCATCTTGGCTAATTAAAGCAACATCTTCATTTTTAGAAGTTGCAAAATAAGCTCCTTGGCTTCCCTTAGGGGACGCAACTTTAATTGCAACATATTCATCAAGATTTATACTATCGCCAACTTTTAAAGTAGTAGTTACTCTTTTAACAGAAATAGAGCTTACTGTCGCATAACTAGTAAAACTAACAGTTTTTTCTAAATTACCCACATTAACTTTAACTGAACATTCTCCTACACCAATAACAATAGCAATAGAAGATTTTTCAGAATCAATACTAATAGTAGAAGGAGTTAAAGAAGTAAGTTTAACTTTAAAAACCGCTACATCCGAGTCAGTTTCTACACTTACTAATTTAGAAAAATCGATTTCATCACCATAACTAACATTATTAACTTCTTGAACAGTAAAATCTTTAATTGCATTATTTACTGTTTCTCCACAAGAAGATAAGCCCATAATAGTAGCACTAGAAAGCAATAAACCTAAAATTAAATTAAATTTTTTCATATATAATTTCCTTAATATTAGACATAACTAACTATAAGTTAGTCAAATCTAACCACAAATTAAATATAATTGCTTTATAAAGTTAATACAATTAAAATATTTATTTTTATAAAAGTTCTTCACATTAAAATAAGAAAAAATACTACATTTCTATTTTTATTAAAAAATAAGACATGGAATTTATACCTAATTTAAGGCTTCCATGTCTAATAATTTTATACTTCTAAAGTTTTTTTATTTTTTAGTATATGTTACAGTTCTACAATCGTCCTTCATATTTACTTTAAAAGATGTTTCATCTATGAAGGTTAAAGTATATGTAGTTTCTTCATCATTAGCATCAGTAAGAACAATTGAAGTAGGATAATTTGAAATATCTACTTTCATATTTTCATATGTAAGAGCACCATCACAATAATAATCTACTTTAAAATCCTCTTTGAAAATAAATTTATGTTCTCCTTCAGTTTCTGAACATGTTCCAGTAAATGTTAAACCTTCTAAAGGATTATTTGCAAGTGATGTAAATGTTAAATAAGCTGTTCCATCTTCTAAACGTAAACGATATTTTCCTTGATTAGAACCTGTTAGTTGTAAACTGACTTTTATTGTTTCGTTATATTCATCCATTAAAGTAAGTGAAGAATCGTCATATTCACTAACTACATAAGTTCCTATACTAATTCCACTTACATAAATTTCTGCAGTTTTATCTTTATTAACCACTAATTTGACTTCACATTCTTCCTCTTCTGGAGTATATACTCCTTTAAAGACTCCAAACCATTGGAATACATAAGCTTTAAATGTTAATAAATGAGTTTCATCCTCATATCTTATTTTATATTTTCCATCACTTTGAAGAGTAAGTTTATAAACTTCACCATATTCATCAGTTAATTCAATAACGGTTTCACTTATTCTTTTTGAAGAAGTAACATTAACAGAACTATCCCCAGTTATTGTACCTGTTCCATCTTCATTAATTTTAATTGTTACAGTTGCATCAGAATATGTACCAGCATAATCACAAGTACTTTCTTCATATTTATTACCATCTAACCATAAATAAACTTCTTTATCATCGTGATCATCTTTACCTAAAATATATGAATAAAGATTACCATCAGGCATTTCTTCATTAAGATGAATTGAAGAATCATATAAAGCAGTTTCACTACCTGTAACAATATAAGGTGAAAAATATAAATTTTCTTTTGTTCCACTTACCCAATCTTCAACATGACCAAAATTACTTACTTCCATACTAGAACGATCACCATTAAACCAATATGAGCCTAATCCATCAAGAACAATAGTAAATTCTAATATTTCATCTCCATTTTTTAATTCTCCAATATAAGTTCCTTCTGTTCCATCAGTGGAAGTAGGAGTAGCAAAAGTTTCTACTTGTAAATTTGTATTTTTACCAAGAATATATTTTAATTGATAATTACTAGAATATGTGGAAGTAAAGTGTTCAACTCCTTGATTAAAAAAGACAGAACTAAAAGTAAATTTTCTAAAAGTTTCACCTTCATTTAAAACTGGTTCCAAAGTAACAACATCTCCATAATGATATGTTTTCTTTTCGCCTGAAACAACTTTTACATTAGTTGGTAAAGTATATTCAGTTAAAGCAAATCTAGCAAATAAAGTAATATCATCAAAAACCGCTGTATGATTAAACCATTGTCCATCATTAACAGTATCGCCAGTAAACCAACCAACAAATGTATAACCTTCTTTAGTAGGAATAGGTAAACTTATTACATCTCCATAATTAACTTCTAAAGTAGTAGAGGTATTTGCTGGTAAAAATTCATCATCGTTTAAACTAAAAGTGACTGTATGTTTTTCACCATAATGAGGTGAATCTTTTCCATCTTCACCTTTTTCTCCAGGATCTCCTTTATCACCTTTTTCTCCAGGATCCCCCTTATCGCCTTTTTCTCCAGTGTCACCTTTTTCACCTTTAATAGAAGCTAGCCATTCTTCATAAGTACCTGTAAATTTTCCTTCTTCAACAGCTTTTTGATAAATCAAATATTGTTCAGTTACTTCACTTGAAGTAGGTGTAGAATTGCATCCAACTAATAAAGTTGAAGCAAGTAAAGTTGTTAATAATAATTTTTTCATTTTCATAATCTAATTATCCCCTTTCTTACATAATAATTGGTGAATTTGAAATTAAAATTGAACGAGTAATATAAAATACTACATAACTTCCATCATCTAATTTAAATCTTACAATGTATGATAAATTAATTTGTAAAATAGCTCCATTTGCATCAATAGAAATATTTTGAGGTTGAACATTACCTTCACCAAATTGTTCTTCTATTGGTAATACCTCTTTAAAAAATTCATTTTTATATTCACTTTTTAAAACAAATGTTCCATTACTATCACAATAAAATTTTCTTTGATCTATTTTGGAAATATCTATATCTAATTTTGATAAAACTGCAAACGTATAATCTTTATCTTTAAGATTCATATCTAAACATAATTGCTTATTATCATTTAAATAATATTCATTTTCTTGTTCACTAGTAACATTAAATGAATTATTAATATTTGTATAATTTCCAATAGTTCTATTAGAAAAATAAGAAATTTTTGCTGAATCTTTGTAGTTATAAGAAGAATCTTTTAATAAATTAACTGAATCTTGTAAAGTAGTTACTTCATAATCGCTTTCATTAAAATTAGGAATATTGACTTCTGTAGTACCGAAACCATTTATTTTAATTTTGCCTGAACAAACACCAATATAATCAGTTTTATTATAATAATCATAATCATAAGAAATTTGATATATTTCATTACCAATAATAGTTAAATTTAAACTATTGAATTTTGTATAAGAATTTTCATCAACACTGCTAACAATACTTGATCCATACATTTTAGCATACACTTCTGGTAAAGAGAAAACATATGCTTCTTGATTATTAATAGTTCGTGTTCTTACAAATTTAAAATATTTTAAGTAATTCTTTAATGCTTCAATGCAAGGAGTAAATTTATAAGTTCCTGCATAATTGAAGAATAATTGTTCATAGTTTTGTAATTTATATGATCTAACTAAGTTATAATCACCATAATGATAATATTCATCAACAAACTCAACATCATATTCTTCTTGATTATCCACTCTTGGAACATATCCATAATGCGATAAACAAACATCTCTACCATTTACTTTTTCTTTTAAAACATTATCATAAACAGGTTGTCCTTCAACTCCATATAATTCTAATTTATTGTCACTATCATCATAAATAGAATAAGTTTCCTCATATGAATAATTAGTTAAATTCATTGAATCATATAACCCTTGTAGTCTTTCATCTAGTTCTATATCATTATTTGGATCAGTTGGAATATCAAATGAAGTTGTACCAACATTAGAAAACAAGCCAGTTCCAGAGCATTTATAAACTTTAGAAACACCTTTTTCAGTAATTGTTAAATCATATTCATAACTTGCTTTAGAAAAAACTCCTTCATCATTTAAATAGAACTTTAAATCAATAAAATCATAATGATATGAAACTCCTTCATTTGTCGTATATTCACCATAAATACCATGAATAAAGGATTTAGAAGCATAATCTAGATAGGTTTCATTACGAGGATTATATCTTTCTGGTTTTTCTAATCTAGGAGTATAATATTTTTCTTCTTCATTATAAGTATAAATTTTTGTACCAAAGCTACTTCCAATTCTTTCCACACTTGAAACAGAATCATCTTCAATATCCATATCATTAGAATAATATTCAGTATGATCATCATAATAATATAAAGATGTATCATATGTCGTGGTGTGGACACCACCAGAGAAACTAATACTTACTACATCATAAGTATAAGAATCAACATAACATCCTGCAAAGTCTGAATACATATAATTTCTAAATGAACGATTATTGACTTGTTCAATAAAATCATAAGTTTTTGTTTCACCATTTTCATCAGTAATACTACATTTTTCATTATAAGTATAATTTTTTTCAGTCTTTATTTTAGCTTCTTCTAATTCTTTTTGTTCAGGAAGTAAATCTTCTGGATAAACAGGTAAATCTGGAACTTTTAAATCAATTGTTCCTATATTAGAAAATTTTCCTGTTAATTCAACATTCGCATCATAATCAAAAGTAGTTGTTTTCATACTAGTAAACTTTACTTTAAACTTATATTCATCAAGTTTTCCATCTTTGATAGAAAAACAAACATAATCAAAAATTTGATTTAAATAAGAATAGGATCCATAATATCCAGTTAGTCTAGAACATTCTTCAGTTCCTAAATATTCATCATTTAAATAATAAAATCCATTTTGTTCATGGTAATGATCAGCAATTATATAATCAGTAATCTTTTCATCGAAACTAAATGTTGGTTTATAATTAAATTGTTTCCAAACATCTTCTTCATTTTTTAACCTTTCTTGAAGAACTCCATCTTCAAGATAAAAAACCATTTGTTGATAATTATCATCAATATTTAACAATTTTTCAAATTCATTTTTATCTTCAGTATATGCAGTTACATATTTTTTCCAATAAATTGATTTACTTCCATCGTATCGAATATTACTATGTTGATAATGATTTAGATAAGATTTTAAATTATCTACTTCATAATAATAAGTATCTAATTGGAAGTTATCTTTTGTCGCATTGACTGCTTCTAGAAAAGAAGTTTCACTAGTTTGACTAGTATTACTTGTATCATCTATAGAAGAATTATTAGATGAGCAAGCAAATAAATTAAAAATAATTAAGCATGATGTAATATAAATTAAATTTCTTTTCATAAAAATCCTCGAATATTTATCAATATTATATATTCAAGAAAAAAAATATGATAATAAAATTTTAAAAAAATAATATTTTTAATACTGATATTATTTTTTTATATATTTATTATATATTCAATTAATTTTTTACATAAATAATCACTTATTTTATATTAATAACTATATAAAATGTATTATTTATTCACATTTATTATTTATTAAAAATAATTGAAAAGTATTGAATTATCTTAAAATAGTTAGTTATAATTAACTTAAAGTTAGATAAAGCTAACTATGTGTTGAAAGGAAATTATTATGCCAATCGTTTTAGCACCATTAGATCAAGACTTAAAAGTTGTTAAAATTCTTGCAGATGAAAAAACTAAAAAGCATCTTGAAAGTTTAGGAATTACTATTAATTCCACAATTAAAGTCTTATCAAAATCAGGAGGAAATGTCATTTGCATTGTTAAAGATGGACGTTTAGCTCTTGATAGTAATTTGTCAACAAAAATACTTGTTGCATAAAGAAAGAAGGAATTTTATGGAGAAAAAACTAAATGAATTTCTAGTTGGAGAAAAAGGAACAATTAAAAGTGTTATTGGGGAAGGAAGAGTCCGTAGAAGATTATTCGATATGGGTGTCACTCCTGGCGCTGATGTTATTTTAAGAAAAAAAGCTCCTCTAGGTGATCCAATTGAAGTTACTATTCGTGGATACGAATTAACACTTAGAAAGACAGAAGCAGAGTTAGTTACAATGCTTGTTAAGGAGGATTAAGATGAAAAAATTTGCACTTGCAGGTAATCCTAACTGTGGCAAAACCACATTATTTAACGCTTTAACAGGTTCAACAGCTCATGTTGGTAACTGGCCTGGAGTTACAGTTGATAAAAGAGAAGGTACATACAAAAAATTAGAAGAACATATTAGCATTGTTGATTTACCTGGTATTTATTCTTTATCACCATATACTCCTGAAGAAGTAATTTCAAGAAACTTTATTCTTGATGAAAAACCAAATTGTATTATCAATATCATTGATGCAACTAACCTTGAAAGAAATCTTTATTTAACTACTCAATTAATGGAAATTGATGTCCCTATGGTTATCGCATTAAACATGATGGATGAAGTAAAAAATAGAGGCGAAACAATTAACGCTAAAGAATTAGAAAAAAGAATTGGTCTTCCAGTTGTAGAAATATCCGCTTTAAAAGAAGAAGGTATTGATAAATTAATGGAAGTTGCTTATCTTGCTTCTAAGCATGGTTATAGAGAAGGTACAACTGTCTTAAAAGATAGCAAATTAGCTCATTTAATCAACGATGTTAAAATTGCTTTTAAAGGACAACATATCGAAAATCCACTTTTTCATGCAGTAAAACTTGTAGAACTCGATGAATTAGAAACAAAAGCACACCAAGATTTATTACCAATGGTTGAAGAATTTAAAAATACATTCTCTGATGATACTTTTGGAAAAGATTTTGAAGCAATTGTTGCTGATGAAAGATATAAATATATTTCAAAAAATTTCTCATCAGTTTTAACTAAAACAAAAGAAAAAGAAGTTTTAACTAAATCAGACAAAATTGATAAAGTATTAACTAATAAATGGGCTGGTATTCCTATCTTCTTATTAATCTTATTTATTATATTCCATTTAACATTCTCAGAAAATTTATTCTTCTTAGGTGGACTTTTCTCAGATGTTGAGCCATGCTTTAGTGGCACAGTATTCGAAGGATTATTTTATACTGATGCTGGAATCAATTCACCTGGAGTAATCTTAGCTAACCTTTTAAATTCTATTACAGGATGGTTTACTGATGTAGTAAGAGGTTGGTTACCTAGTGAAGGTAATGCTGTTTGGGTCACTGGTTTTATTTGTGATGGTGTTTTAGGCGGATTATTTGCTGTCATAGGATTCTTACCTCAAATATTAGTTTTATTCTTATTCTTCTCAATTCTTGAAGATTCTGGATATATGGCTCGTGTTGCTTTTATTCTTGATCGTATCTTTAGAAAATTTGGTTTATCAGGTCGAGCATTTATGCCAATGATTATGGGCTTTGGATGTTCAGTCCCTGCTATGATTAATACTCGAACTCTTGCTGATGATAATGAAAGAACAGCTACTATTAGAGTTATTCCTTTCTTCTCATGTGGAGCAAAATTACCAATATTAACCGCTATTGCTGGTGGTATTGTTGAATTCTTCAATGTAGGAAATGCTGACTTAATTACATATTCAATGTACTTACTTGGTATGGTAACAGCAATCGTTGCTATTATCTTAATGAGAAATACAACAATGCGTGGAGATGTCCCACCATTTATTATGGAACTTCCAAGTTACCATGCACCTCAATTTAAATCATTAATGATTCACCTATGGGACAAAACAAAACACTTTATTAAGAAAGCATTTACAATTATTCTTGCTTCCACAATCTTAATTTGGGTTCTATCTCACTTCACATGGACATTTAATTTCCTTGAAGACAAACAAATAGATCAATCTATACTTTCTGGTATAGGAAAATTCTTGCAACCATTATTCACACCACTTGGCTTTGGTTCACAATTAAAAACATTTGGTTGGGTATTCGTTGTTGCAGCATTAACAGGTCTTATTGCCAAAGAAAATGTTATTGCTACATTCGGTGCTCTTGCAGCTTGTATTATCGGTGCTTCTATTGATGTTGAAGTCGATGGTGGAGATGTTGCAGCAGCAGTTGCAATGATTCAAGGAACTGGCATTACAATTCCAGCTTTAATTTCTTTCATTGCATTCAATATGACCACTATTCCTTGCTTTGCAGCGTGTGCAACAGCAAAAGCTGAATTACCTAAAAAGAAATTCTTAACAACAATCTTATTTTGGCTTGGAACATCATATGTTGTTTCTAGTATGATTTATGTAATCGGTTCATGGTGGTGGACAGTATTTATCTTTGCTGCAGTTATCGCATTAGTTATCGTTGGTATTCACTTTTACAATAAAAAACATCCATTAGTTGTAGAATAAATATATGCAACCAATAGAAATAATTGTTATTATTTTAACCCTCCTATTTCTAGCATTTATTATTGGTCGTTATATTTATAGAAAAGTGAAACATTTACCAACTGGCGATTGTGCTTGCTGTAGTCATACTAAAAAAGGTAACAATTTAGTAAGAGCATACCACAAAAAATACAATAAGTAAAAGACAAAAATAGACTATGAGATTTATAAATTCATAGTCTTTTTTGTTTATAAAAAAATACTAACGTCTAATGAAATCGCTTACATTTTATATATTGCCTACAACATATAAAATTTGTTATACTTTTATTGACAATAAATTACATTTAAAGATAAAATGTACTCGGTAAAAAAATACCGAAAGGAGAGCTAAGTGGATAAAGTACCAAACTATTCAATCAAGCAAATTCAACGTTATCCAATTTACTTGAAATATTTAATTTCAATGCGAAATGCAGGAGTAGTTAATATCACATCTCCATTAATTGCAAGGGCATTAAAATTTTCAGAAGAACAAGTAAAAAAAGATTTACAAGCTATCACTTCCACGAAAGGAAAACCAAATCTTGGAAGGGATATAAACGTTCTAATTGATGATATTGAGCAATTCTTAGGATATAAAAATACTGATGATGCCATTATTGTTGGTGTTGGAAGTATTGGTGAAGCTTTCATGAAATATGAAGGATTTAAAGAATTTGGTTTAAATATTCTTGCAGGATTTGATATTAATCCGCAAAAGATTGATACAAAAATTAATGGTAAGCCAATCTTTGCAATGTCTAAACTTAAAAATTTAGTTGGCAGATTAAATGTTAAAATTGCTATCATCACCACCCCATCAAGCGCAGCTCAATATGTAGCAGATCTTCTTGTGGATGCGGGAATTCAAGCAATTTGGAATTTTGCGCCAATTAACTTAAATGTTAATGAAGATATTGTTATTGAAAATGTAAACTTAGCATCATCCCTTGCTGTAATCTCTCATAAGCTAAAAAGCAAACTTCAGGAGGAAAAAATATGAGTGAAAAAATCGTAAACATTAACGCATTCGAAGAAGTCGATGGACTTGTAAAAAATGCTCAAAAAGCTTTAGACGAATTTTTAAAGCTTGATCAAGAACAAATTGACTACATCGTTGCAAAATGTTCTGTTGCTGGACTTGATCATCATGGTTCATTAGCAAAAATCGCTATAGATGAAACTAAAAGAGGTGTCTTTGAAGATAAAGCAACTAAAAACTTATTTGCATGTGAATACGTTGTAAATAATATGAGACATTTAAAAACTGTTGGTGTTATTTCTAGTGATCCTGTTACAGGAATTACTGAAATTGCTGATCCAATTGGTGTTGTTGCTGGTATTACTCCAGTTACTAACCCAACTTCTACAGTTATCTTTAAATCTTTAATTTGTTTAAAAACAAGAAATCCAATTATCTTTGCATTCCATCCAAATGCTCAACAATCATCTAAAGCAGCTGCTCAAGTAATGTATGAAGCTGCAGTTAAAGCAGGTGCTCCAAAGAATTGTATTCAATGGATCGAACATCCATCAATGGATGCTACAACCGCTTTAATGAATCATACAGGTGTCGCTACAATTTTAGCTACTGGTGGTAACGCAATGGTTAAAGCAGCTTATAGCTGTGGAAAACCAGCTATGGGTGTTGGTGCAGGTAATGTTCCTTCATATATTAATAAATCTGCTGATGTTGAACAAGCAGTCAATGATATCGTCTTATCAAAATCATTTGATAATGGTATGATTTGTGCTAGTGAACAAGCAGCAATTATCGATCAAGAAATTTATCAAGAAGCTAAAAAATTATTTGTTAGATTCAAAACATACTTTGTTAATAAAGAAGAAAAAATTAAATTATCTAAATTTATGTTTGGTTATGCAACAAACGAAGAAGGTGTTGAACAAGCTAAATTAAATCCAAATGTTGTTGGTAAATCAGCACATTGGATTGCTGAACAAGCTGGTTTCGAAGTACCTGAAGATACTGCTATTCTTGCTGCAGAATGTAGTTTTGTTGGACCAAAAGAACCATTAACAAGAGAAAAACTTTCACCAGTACTTGCTATATTAAAATCAAAGAACGAAGAAGAAGGTTTCAAATTTGCTGAAGAAATGGTTTGCTTTAATGGTTTAGGTCATAGTGCTGCAATTCATTGTAAAGAACAAAAAATGGCTGATGACTTTGGCGAAAGAGTTAAAGCTATGCGTATTATTTGGAATTCACCTTCAACATTCGGTGGAATCGGTAATGTTTACAACTCATTCTTACCATCATTAACTTTAGGTTGTGGTAGCTATGGACGTAACTCTATTGGTGGAAACGTCAGTGCAGTTAACTTATTAAATGTCAAGAAAGTAGGTAAAAGAAGAAATACTATGCAATGGTTCAAAGTACCAAGAAAAATTTATTTTGAAAGAAATTCAATTCAATATTTACAAGCATGTAGAGATATAACTAAAGTCTTTATCGTTACAGATAGATCAATGGTTGATTTTGGTTTTGTTAACAAAATTACTGAACAATTAAATTTAAGAAGAAATCCTGTTCAAGTTCAATTATTCTGTGATGTAGAACCAGATCCAGATATTGAAACAGTAAAACGTGGTGTTCGTTTAATGAACGCATTTAAGCCTGATACAATTATTGCTCTCGGTGGTGGTTCACCAATGGATGCTGCTAAAGGTATGTGGTTATTCTATGAACATCCAGAAGTTAACTTTGATGACTTAAAACAAAAATTCATGGATATTCGTAAAAGAGCATTTAAATATCCTGAATTAGGAAAGAAATCAAAACTCATTTGTATTCCTACAACTTCTGGTACAGGTAGTGAAGTTACTCCTTTCGCTGTTATTTCAGACAAAGCAAATAACAAAAAATATCCTTTAACAGACTATTCATTAACTCCAACAATTGCTATTGTTGATGCTGAATTTACAACAAACTTACCAGCAAGATCAACAGCAATGACTGGTATGGATGTTTTAACTCACGCTATTGAAGCTTATGTTTCAGTTTTAGCAAGTGATTATACAGATGGTCTTGCTTTACAAGCAATTAAGATGGTCTTTGAATATTTACCTCGTGCAGTTAAATATGGTAAAGATGATTTAGAAGCTCGTGAAAAAATGCATAATGCTGCAACAATCGCAGGTATGGCATTTGCTAATGCATTCCTTGGTATGACTCACTCACTCGCTCATAAAGTTGGCGCAGAATTCCATGCTGTTCACGGATATGCATGTGCTGTTTTATTACCACACGTTATTAAATATAATGGTCAAGTCCCAACAAAATTATCTGTATGGCCAAAATACAACCATTATTGTGCAGATAAAAAATATCAAGACATCTCTAAATTATTAGGATTAAAAGCTTCAACTTCTGAAGAAGGTGTTAATTCATTAGTCAAAGCAATTTACGATTTAATGAAAGAAATTAATCTTGATCCTAACTTCCAAGCAATGGGTATTTCTGAAGAAGATTGGAATAGTAAGATTGATGAAATCGCTGTTCTTGCTTATGAAGATCAATGTTCACCAGCTAACCCACGTGTTCCTCTTGTTGAAGACATGAAAGAAATTTTAAGAAAAGCTTATAAAGGAAATTAATATGACAGTCTTAGTTTGCGTTGGTTCTTCATGCCACTTAAAAGGAAGTTATGATATTGTTGAAGCATTAAAAAATGCTATCAAAGAACATTCTTTAGAAGATAAAGTTACACTTAAAGCCACATTTTGCCTCGGCAAATGTGGCATCTCTGGTGTTTCAATAAAAGTTGATGATGAAATTGTTACAGGAGTTACATTAGATAACTTTAACGATTTCTTCAACAACCATATATTAAGTAAAATTTAATTTTAAGGGGAAATTAAATGGATTATTGTTTAGAAAGCAAAACTAATAATTGTAAAAATTGTTATAAATGTATACGTAATTGCCCTGTTAAATCAATTTCTTTTACCAATAATAAAGCAATAATTGTCCATGATGATTGTATTTTATGTGGCAAATGTTATTTAGCGTGTCCACAAAAAGTAAAAATTGTTAGAAATGATATTGATAAAGTTAAAAACTTAATTGCAAATAATAAAAAAGTTATTGTTTCATTAGCACCAAGTTTTATTTCTAACTATGCTAATGTAAGTTTAAATTCTATCAAAAAGGCTTTATTGCAATTAGGATTTTATGATGTAGAAGAAACTGCTGTTGGCGCAACAATCGTTAAAAATGCATATAACAATATGTTAAATGATCAACATGATGTAATTATTTCTTCCTGCTGTCATTCAATAAATCTTTTAATTGAAAAATATTACCCTGAAGCCTTACCTTATTTAGCTAATGTACTTTCTCCAATGCTTGCTCATGGTAAAGATATCAAAGCAAGATATGATGATGCAAAAGTTGTCTTTATTGGACCATGCATAGCTAAAAAAGATGAAGCGGATAAAAATAAAAATTATATTGATGCATGTTTAACATTTACCGAATTAGACGAATTTTTAGATCAACAAAATATTATAATTGAAACTGATGATAATATTCTTGTTGAAAAATCTAAAGCCCGATTCTTCCCTACTTGTGGAGGTATCCTAAAAACAATGGATACCTCTAATCAAGATTTTAAATTCATTTCTATTGATGGAATTGAATCTGCTAGATACGCTTTAGAAGATATTATCCATGGAAAAATTCATAAATGTTTTATTGAAATGTCAAGTTGTCATGGTAGTTGTGTAAATGGACCAATGATCAAAGACAAAGCAAGAAGTATTGTTACTAGTTATTTAACAATTGAAAATGCAACAGGAGCAAAAGATTTTGACTTAATGAAAATTAGTAGCCAAGATATTTTTTCTCAACACGCTCCATATAGTCTTTCTCATGCAACACCTTCAGAAGCAGAAATTGAAAAAACTTTGCTTTTAATGGGAAAACATGAAAAAGAAGCTCAACTTAATTGTGGATCATGTGGATATAATTCATGTCGTGAAAAAGCAATTGCAATAATTCAAGGTAAAGCAATACCAGAAATGTGTTTGCCATATTTAATGGAAAAAGCACAATCATTCTCTGATAAAATTGTTTATAATACTCCAAATGGTTTAATGGTTTTAGATGAGAATTTAGATATACAATTAATAAATGAATCAATGTGTAAAATAGTAAAGGCTCAATCTCCTTCTACTGTTTTAAAACAAAACATTACTACCATTTTAGATCCAAGTACTTATTTAAAAGCTCTTGATGAAGAAAATGGAATTTTAGAAAAAAAAGAATATCTTTCTGAATATGATAAATATGTGGATAATACTATTATTCATGATAAAAAATTCCATATTTTAATTTGCATCATGAAAGATATTACTGAATCAGAATTATCTTATCAAAAAAGAGAAGAAACACTTCGTAAATCTGTTGAGATTACAAACGAAGTTATCGAAAAAAACATGCGAGCAGTTCAAGAAATTGCTTCGCTTTTAGGTGAATCAGCTGCTGAAACAAAAGTTGCTCTTCTTTCATTAAAGGACACTTTAGAAAATGATAAGTAGATATGTCACCGAAGTTGGTTATCTTTCTTTAAATCATGTTGGTGAACAATTATGTGGTGATCATATAGAAGTTTGTTATCCAAACGAAAATACCACTATATTAGTCCTTGCTGATGGTTTAGGAAGTGGGGTTAAAGCTAATATTTTATCAACTTTAACCGCTAAAATGCTTTCAACTATGATGGCTAAAAATGTTTCATTAAAGCAATGTGTACACTCAATTGCAGAAACTTTACCAATATGCAAAGTAAGAAAACTAGCTTATTCAACTTTTACTGTTATAAAAATCAAAGACAATAAATATGTGGATATCTATAACTATGATAACCCTACGCCTTTTGTTATTCATAATGGAAAAGCATGTAATTTAGATTATACTTTAACCACGATTGATAATAAAAAAATTTATCACGCTAAATGGATTGCTGACATTTATGATACATTTGTTGTCATGAGTGATGGAGTTATTTATGCTGGCGTGGGTGAAACATTAAATTTTGGTTGGGATATCCCACAAATTAAAGAATATTTAGAATGTATTTATAATCAAGAATCATCTTCTATGTCATTAGCAACGAATTTGATTGACTATTGTAATCAATTATACAATAATAAACCAGGCGATGATGTTACCGCTGGAATTGTTAGAATTAGAAAAAGGTCTCAAGTCAATCTATTAATTGGACCAGCTTCTAATAAAGATGATGATAGCAAAATGCTTTCTTTATTTTTTGCTAAAGCTGGAAAGCATATTGTAAGTGGAGGTACAACTTCACATATTGCTGCTAATTATTTAAATAAAGATTTAGAATTAGCGCTTGATTATACAGATAAAAACATACCGCCAATTGCTAGAATTGAAGGAGTCGATTTAGTTACCGAAGGTGTTATTACTATCAATAAAGTTTTAGAAAATGCTAAAAATTTATTATATGGTAAAAACACAAATTATTTTACATGGGAATACAAAAAAGATGGCGCTTCTTTAATTTCAAAAATGTTATTTGAAGAAGCTACTGACATTAATTTCTTTGTAGGATGTGCAATTAATAACGCTCATCAAAATAGTGATGTTCAACTAAGTTTTTCATTAAAAATGCAATTGATTGATGAATTATCAAAAATGTTGAAACTAATGGGAAAAAACATTAAAGTAAGTTATTTTTAGAGGTTTGAAAGATGTTAAAATTTGATACAAATGTACAAGAATTAAAATATAAGGTTTTAAAAGAAGTTGCAAAATCAGCCTTCAAAGGTTCATTATTAGAAGATTATAATGATATTCCTAAAACAGTTGTTCCAGGCCCAAAACCAACAATGAGATGCTGTATTTATAAAGAAAGAGCTATTGTAAACGAAAGAATTAAACTTGCTCTTGGTGGCAACAAAGATATCAATAATGTTGTCGAAGTTATTAATATTGCATGTGATGAATGTCCATTAGGTGGATATGAAGTCACTAATAGATGCCGTGGATGCATTGCTCATCGTTGTGAAAAAGCTTGTAGAAGAAATGCAATTACTTTTGATCCAAAAACTAGAATGGCACATATTGAAAAAACATCTTGTGTCAATTGTGGAATGTGTGCTAAGGCATGTCAATATAATGCTATCCAAAATTTCCAAAGACCATGTGAACAAGCTTGTAAAGTAAAAGCTATTTCTATGGGAGAAGATTATGCAGCAAAAATCGATGATAACAAATGTGTACAATGCGGAGCATGTGTTTATCAATGTCCATTTGGTGCTATTATGGATAAATCAAGCATTGTTGATGTCATTAACTTAATTAAAGAAAGTGATTACTCTAAAAATTTCCCAATTTATGCAGTTGTTGCCCCATCAATTTCTGCTCAATTTAAATACGCTACATTAGGTCAAATTGTTACCGCTATTAAAAAATTAGGATTCCATTCTGTTGTCGAAGCTGCTTTAGGTGCAGATATGGTCAGTTATACTGAAGCAAAAGAATTAGAAGAAAAACAATTCTTAACTTCTTCATGCTGTCCAACTTTCGTTTCATATATCAAAAAATGCTATCCAAAGCTTGCTGAACACATTTCTCATAATCTTTCACCAATGGCAACCATTGCTAAACATATTAAAGAAATTACTCCAGAAGCTAAAATTATCTTCGTAGGACCATGTATTTCTAAAAAGCAAGAAATTAAAGATGAAAGAGTTAAACCATATGTTGATTATGTTTTAACTTTTGAAGAATTACAAGCTTTAATTGATAGCCAAGATATTGACGCATCTACATTAGAAGAAAGTGTTTTAGATAATGCTTCTTATTATGGAAGAATCTTTGCTAGAACTGGTGGTCTTGCTGATGCAGTTAAACAAGCTTTAAAAGAACAAAATAGTTCATTTGAAGTTAAACCATTAGTTTGTGATGGACTTGATAATTGTAAGTTAGGTTTAATTAAAGCTATGTCACCAAGTAGAGATTTCAACTTTATTGAAGGTATGGGCTGTGTAAATGGTTGTATTGGAGGACCATGTTGCTTAACTCACGAATTTAAAGATAAAACTGAAGTTGATAAATATGGTAAAGAAGCTAAAGAAAAAACAATTACCGAAGCTATTAGTATTTTAAATTTAAAATAAGATATAAAAGAACCACATTAGTTATAAAATGGTTCTTTTTTTATATATTATTAACCAATAAATAAAAGTTAATAAAGCAATACTACAATTAACCAAAATAAATATGGGCACTGGAATACTAATTATAAATTTTTCAAATAATGATTGATTAAAAAAATTAAACAAAAAATGAAATAAAATACTTAATATAATGTTTCTAGTAGAAACAAACATAAACGAAGTTATTAATCCTATACCAAAACAATATAAGCACTGTAACAAAGTATTAAAAATATTATCTAAAGTAATATTTAGCAAATGAGACAACGCAAAAATCAATGCGGAAAAAATAATTATTTTAAAAAAAGATAGATTTTTAGTTTCTAAATACATAATTAAAGCGTATGTAAATAATATTTCTTCACTACTTGCAACAAATATATCTAAAAATACATCATTAATTAAAAATTCTATATTTTTAATTTCAATGCTATCTTTTGTAAAAAAAAGTAAAAACAAATTAGAAAAACAGCAAATAAAAAAAGGTATAAAATAAAAATATTTATTTGTTTTAGTTTTATTTTCAAACAAAAAAAGTTTCTTTTGATATATAAAAAACAACACTATAGAAAATAATCTAGCAATAATAGAGAATATATAAGCGAAGTTATCATCTAAAAATAATTTCCATGGAATAACAAATAAAATTAAAGAATAAAGAAAATATAATATAAAATTATAATCATATTTTTTTAGCATTATATTCTTTCCTTTTTAAAATAACAAAATATATAATTGCAATCATAATAAAAAAAATAGAAATCCATTGACTTGGTGACATAAACCCAAATAATTTTCCTCGATCATCGCCACGAAAAAATTCAATAATAAATCTAAATATTCCATAACAAAATAGATATATAGGCATTGTGAATTTGCAATGCTTTTTTAATATTAAATATATTAACACTGCACTTAAAAAAAATAAAAAAATTGCTTCATACAAATTTGTTGGTATTACTTTTCTTCCTAAAGATGAAAAATACAAACCATTTTCAGAATCTTTGCCATAACAACATCCTGCAAAAAAGCAACCAATTCTGCCAAATCCATGCGCTAAAGTAATACAAGCAGGAGCGATTTTAACAATTTCTCTAATTGAGTTTTTATATTTTTTTTCAACAATTAAATAATGAAAACATATAAAAAATATTGTACCAAATAATAAGCCACCATAAAATGTCATTCCATCCTTATTATTACCTTCAATTAAAAAATATATTTTTTGAACAAAAAAAGCTGAAAACAAGCCAAATATAACTGTTAGCAGAGTGTTTATTTCTAATAAAACAATAAACTTATTATCATATTTATTTTTAAAAAAGAAATTCAACAAAATAAATGAAGCTATCAAACCAATAGCAATACATAAATCATAAGTATGAATAAAACCAATATATGGGAACATATTAAAATTATATCAAAATTGAAAAAGAATGTTAAATATTAAATCTAGTGAACTAGAGAGCCTAGTTCACTAGCATATATAATTATTTTTTCTTTTTGTTAGAAATAATAAATGCTGCACCAATTAAAGAAATAAGAGCAATTGAACTACTTGCTGTAGCAATACTACCACCACATCCATTATTTGTTGTTTCTTCAACAATATTTTTTTCATTAACATTTACTTCAAATGTAATAACAAATCCATCATAAGTTATGGTAACAACTTTTTTACCAACAGTAGTTGAATCAAAGCCATTAATCATCTCATTAGTAACATCAATAGTCTGTTTAGCTCCACTAGCCATTGTTACTTCTATCTTAGTGCCAGTTAAATCAAGAGTATCACCAACTTCATACTCTGTTTTTGTTGGTTGACTCAACAAACTAATTTCTGTAATAAAATCCACTACAGTAACAGTAAATGAAACTGTTTTTTCTTGATAAGAAACAATAAGTGTTTGTTCTCCTAATTTATTTTTATTAAATGCGCTTATTTCATAATCAATTGGAGAAACTTCCTCTATTGTTCCACTAGCCATTCTAGCTTGGATTACTAGGCCTGTTAAATCTAATTCTTCACCATATTTATATTTTGTTTTTGAAATTGGAGATGAAATAATTAATTCTTCAGTTCGATCAAGAACTAATACTTTAAATTCTACAAATTTATCATCTAAAGACAATCTAACAGTTTGTTCCCCAAGAGCATGAGAATCATAATTAGAAATAATCAATTGACTATTATCAACTTCAGTTTCATTTCCAAAAAGAAATACTTTTTTGACCAATAGACCAGTTAAATCTAATTCTTCACCATACAAATATGTTGTTTTTGTTGGCTGTGATTCTAACTTTAAATTTTGTAATGTATTCTCTTGAGTAAATACTTCTGGGTTTTTCATAGAAATATTACAATCCCAAGCTGATACAGTAAATTTATTTGTTTGATCCAATACAATTGATTCATCTTTATAATCATATGCTAATTCACCATTAACATAACATTTCATTGCTCCATCAACAACAGTAACTTTCATTTCAAACCACGTATTAAGAGGAATTTCCTTAGTATAGTCATATGCATTGAATCCACCATCAATTCTAACTCTAAATACATTCAAATCTTGTCGATAATCAAACATATAATCGTGAGTAGAAGAAAAAATATGCAAAGCAACACTTCTATCAATAGCAGTTTCATTTGCTCTTATTTGTGCTTTAATTGTGTTGCCAACTGAATTATTTGCAATAACTATTTCACCACTACCACCAACATTTTCTTTTATCGAAGAATATACATCTTCACCCTCTTCGCTAGTTCTAACAAATTGGTTATTATTAAATTCATATTTTTCAGGAAGTTTATCAATGTTTCTTTCTTCATGATAACCACATACTGTACAATCTAATTCTTCTTTTCCATATTCATCTCTAGTTGGTTCTAATACTTTAACCCACTTTCCTTCATGAGGAAATATTTCATCATAACCACCACATACTGTACATGGATGATAATGACCATTTTCATTTTTCTCCCATCTTGAAGAATCAATTATATGTTTTCCACTAGCAGCAATTTTTAATTCATCAAATGTTTTTTCGTTTTTATTAATATCAAATAATTTTCCACAAATGCAAGAATAATGTTCATCCATTCCAGCCACTGAACATTTAGCATCTACCTTATCATGATGAGTATATTTATGATTATGTTTTGCTAAATATGCTTCAAGATCAAAATCCCATATAGAAACATTAGAAACTTCGCTTGTAAAGTTTGTTTTCCAAGAAAAAACATTAACACCATCCACAAATACTTCTGATTGTGTTTTACTAAATACTAATTTTAAGCAATGTACTTTATTAATGGAAACAACTACATTAGATGTAGCATAATTTTCTCCTGTACTGTCATTTTTAATATAAGTACCTGTACCATCAAAACGAATAAAATATTCAACGCCATCATATGTATAAAATAATCCAAAATTTCTATCTCCAGTCCAATCTCTAACATAGAAATCACATTCTATTTCCGTAGTGCTAGGTCCAGTGTAAGCATGCCTTACACCACTTGATAATTTGTTAAAATATCTTCCTTCTATAATTTTTGTTCCATTAAATGAATCAAAAGGAAGAGAAGAAGTTTCTTCAGGTAAAGTTTCTGTAAATGTTTTAGCGTTTTTAAATGATGCTGGAACTTCCCAAGAAGATAAAGTCATTTGTTTTGATTCAGTTGGATTGACAGAGCATTCTTTTTCATAAGCTAAAAAATCATCAATAAAACACAACACTTTTCCTTCTAAAAAAACGATTTTAAATTTAATCCAATCACTTGCTTGATAATCCACTTGGAAATCATATGCATCAAATCCATTATTAACACGATAACGCGCACAATGTGCTTCTTTATTAGAATCCATACGCATATCTAAAGTATAAGTTGTACTTCCTACTTTAACATTCAAATTAATATTTCTATCTATAAGTAATGTATTATGTCTAATTTGAACTTCAAAAGCATTATCAGTAGTTTCACCACCATAATTAATTTCTCCACCACCTAAATTAGTTAATACACGTTCTCCATTTTCAGTAGTTTCGTTCCATTCACCACTAACTATAGTATAATCAGATTCTGCACATACAAAATTTAAATTATTTGATGTTTGTGCAGTCAATATATTTGCGCATAATCCCATAAATGAGCAAATACTAAGTACAATAAGTTTTCTTTTCATTGACATAAACTATCTCCTTTCAATATATATCAATCTTTTTTAATAATTATCTTTTTTGTAGCAATGAAAAATATCATTCCCATTATTAACAAAACACATGCAATATTTCCCACTGCTGAAATATCCCCCATACATCCATTATTTTTATTATCATCTTTTGAAGGATTTTCATTTGGTTTATCAATATGTTCATCTTTAAATTTCAAATTATTAATAGCTTCTTGAATACGAATTACCATATTATCTACATCAGTTTGAGAAGTATATTTTGAATATGTTTCAGCTTCTGTAGTCAAAATTTTTAATGATTTTACAGTTTCACTTGTATATAAACTCAAATCTAGATTATTAATCTTATTTAGTAGTTCTTCCAATTCATGCAAATTAGAATAACTTGAATATTTTACTTTGAATGAAGAAAACATATTACTTTGATATTGACTTCTAATTCCTATCATTCCTCGTTCTTTAGATTTTGAAGCATATGATAAACATGGTGAGTCTTCATTATTAACAAATGCAAAAATAATACCATTTTTGATAATAACTCTTAGATGAATGGAATTATTTATTGTTGAATACGCTCCACCATCAGCAATTTTACCTAAATAACCTTTTTCACTTGAAAAATTGAATAGTGAAATAGTAACTGTATGATCTTCTTTTTCTTCAAGTTGTAAATTATAAGCATCAATTTTATCTGGTTCATTAGTTGGATTAGATGCAAATAAATACAAACCACTGTTAATTTTATTACCTGATGTTCCACTTATATCAACATTAATTTCTGCTTCATCTACTTTATCAATGCCTTTAGCTAATAATTTAACTTCACTATTCGCTGGAGTAACAATAGAATCATTAATAAATTTAACATTCTTTTCTTGAGAAGAATAAATATTAAAATTTCGAGCATTAGTTAAATTTTTTTCTTCTCCTTGAACTTCATAAATATCTGGATTAATTTGTTCATTTAACTCAACATCATCAACTAATAAAAATGATTGTTTTCCTTCATGAATAAAACCAACTTGAATTGTTGTGTTTCTATCTAATACAAATGTAAAATCAATATCACTCCAACTCATTCCAACATTCATTTCTTCTTGATATAGTTCTTCTTTTGTTAAAGCATCCCTAACAAAGAAAATATTTTTTCCACCACTTGACTTAAACTTTCCTTGAACTTTATATTCCCCATAGAGTTCATATAAACCTTGATATAATTTACCATCACCTTGAATACAACCAGCATAATTATCTTGAATAAACGATTCTTTTGTATCTACATACTCTGCATTTTTAGTTCCAATCTTAATTGAACTAACATTTCCTTCATAAGTCCAATATGCTAACCCACTCTTCCAAGTTGATTCATCTTCAAATCCATATCCATTATGAGCGTTTTTATCAAAATTACCATTAACGAACCTTGACGAACTATAAATAGTCCCTTCGATATCATCTTCTACAATGAAGTTTGTAGCAATTGGAGTAACTTTTCCCATTGACCAATCAAAGTCACTTAAATAAATATTTTTATGAAAGTAAACATTACAAATCGGAACATAATTATTATCTTCACCATCAGTAGAATAATTAGTTTTATAACTGCTCTTACCATAATATGGATCATCTGGCCAAGATCCACTTGATTTATGTCCACCCAGTAAGCAATCTACAACTTCAATATTTCTTATACCTGTACTTTCTTCATTTTTACTTTCAGTTCCCCAAGGAATGAATACTATACCAAAACCACCAAAAATAAACGAAGATTTAACCGTAATATTTTCTACTTTAAATTTATCATCATAATACATTGGATGAATTGCGAATCCACGTGGATCAATTACAGTACAATTTAACGTTACCCCATCATCACTTGTATATGTCATACAACGTTCAATTGTCACATTACTTGTAGAAGCAAGACCAAATCCATCGCAAGTAACACTGCATGCTTGTTTTTCTTCCACATTTGCAAAATAAACATTATTACAACGATGTAAGTTGAAATGCCATGCACTACTTCTCATAATAGTAAAATCAATAAAATCAATATTATTTGTATAAAAAACACCAAATGGTGATTGACATATTCTTGAATCAATACCAACTGGATTTACTACTCCACCAATAAATGAAAATGCATCATCATCCTCATTACCAGCATCCATCATTCTAATAATGCCTTTTCCACAAACTCGAATATTTTCTTTTCCATAAGCATATAACAATGGCTTATTAACAGTTGCAAATGTATGACACCAAACAATTCCATCAATATCAATATCATGTCCATAAGTAACAGTATCATAACCTTTTTGATGAACAGGAACTGTTTTATTTAACTCTTCTTCACGCGATGATTGCCATAAAGTTGCTCCTTCTTGAATTTCAAATTCTAAATTAGAGCAAAGTTCAAGATGGGTTATTATATATCTTCTTCCATATGGTGTTGATGTTGTTCCAGGAACAATAATCTTCCCACCACCAGCTTTTTCAATAGTATCTATTGCATTTTGAAAAACTTGATTATCATCAGTAAAACCATCACCTTTTGCACCAAAATCTAAAATATTTATAGTTAATGTGTTATCAATTTTAAATCTTTCTTTAACATCAGAAAAATCTTTATAATTTGAAATCTTAAAATATGGTGAAACCTTGACTCCTTCGACTGAACATAAAAAAGTACAACCAATCAAGGAAGTTCTTGTTCCAGGTATAATATTTCTAAAGGTCGAAACAAATTTATTATCATTAATTTTTACCTTATCCAAGCTAATTAAACCACTATAAGATAATGAATCATTATAATTAGCAGCATCTGATTTATAAATTGTAACTTCTTTTCCATTATATTTAGAATCAACTTCACCAATGATTGTAACTGTATTGTCTTGTTTATTGGCTAAACATGAGACAATTTTCCCTGCATAATGATAAATTGGTTCTTCTCTTTCAAATGAAATAGCATCAATAGCAAACTCTCCACTTGAACAACCTAACAATTGAAACGAAAGAAAACGAGTATAACCAGTAGGATTTAAATCACTAACATTAAAATAATATGTTAAATAATCTGTATTAGGCTCAACAAAAAATTCTTTTTGGAACTTTTCATTATTACTAGTTTCAAAAAATAAAATAATCTTATTCGCACTAGTTTTATTTTTTAATCTAAACAAAAAAGTGTTTCTTACTGGTAAATACATTGAATATTTATGTCCGGGTGCAACTTTAATCGGTGCTAATTCTATTAATGGATTTTTACCATTAACATTAGCTAATAATTGACCTTCTTCATATGATAAATTAGCATTCTTAGCTTCACATGAAGAAACACTAATTTCCTTTGAAAATTCTAAATCTAATTTTCTATAATCGCTAGGATATGTAATTGCTATTTTACTTAATTTAATATTCTTTACACTATAACGCATGCCCCAAGTAATAAAGCCAGGTTTAGCTTTTGTTAAATCAAGTCCATCAGTATCATATGTTTCAAGAAGTAAACTATCATTAATAAAAAATTGAAAATAATCATCAGCATAAATTAATTTTATATGGTACCAAGGATTACTTGAATCATAATAATAAGTTGTATTATTGACTACCGCACCTTTAATTGCACTTTCAACACTACCATTTCTTCTTATTCTAACATAACCACTTGATGTTCCACTTACTAATTGAAAACCACTCCAAAGAGTTTTATTAGTTTCATCAACAGGAACGCCGAATTTAAAATCCATTTCCCAAACATTAAAATCTGGATTTGAATAGTTTGAAACAAAAGAATTAATTCCAGAACCTGGATCTTTTATCGTATAAGCAATTCCATCGCCTTCAGTTATTGAAGAATAATTTTCATCATCAAAATCCCAATTTTGATATGCAGTTTTTTTATTTTTCTTAATAATAGAATTTGTTTTTTCTACTTCATTATTTTCATAACTAGCGGACAAATTAAAATTTGAAAAAAATGAAACAAACAATATTATAGGTAAAAAAAACTTAATCATCTTTTTTTCCTCCTTTGATAAATTTTTTTAAATATTGCTCTTTAATTTGTTTATATGTTTCCTGAGGTACTTCAATTTTCCCCTTTGAATAAGGATAGACATACATATCTTTAGCAACTTTTTTATCAGAACATGTTGTATCGTTTCGATAATTTTCTCTAATTTGTTTATCTCTAAAATTAGGAATTTCCATTAAACAATTGCCTTTTAGTATAGATTTATAAGCAAATAAGCCGGGTAAAAACATGTCTAATGCTTCATATATATCAATAGTATCAGCTTCTTCGCCCTTTATTTTTTTTATAAAATTATGTAAAGCATAATAATCACTGCCACCATGACCAATTTTATTTTCAGTATCTTTAATTAGTACTTCTTTAATTACTTTTCCATCATAAGATATTTCTGTTGTATCATAGTTTGAATAAATAATATTTTCAGAATCATTAATAGCATCTTCCCTAACTGATTCTATTCTTCCTTTAGTTCCATATAAGGAATACCATATTGAATTTTTAGATAGATTACCATGAAGAGATTTAATAATTGCTCCATTTTCTAAAGTAATCATTTCAATACCTGCTGTTCCACCCTTTGATCCCATGCGTGCCATTCTATCATTATAAGGTAATTCAAATCCTACAACACTAATAGGTCTTAATTTCGTAATATGGATTAAAGGACCTATAGAATGAGTACAATAAAAAGTAGCATACATATTATTACGCCAATGATTTTCTTCACCATATGTTATATCAGGCCATATTGGCTCACAATTATGAACATATTCACCTTCACCATATTCAAATTCACCAATCAAGCCTTTTTGATATAGTTCTTTAATTTTTCTAGTAGAATCAAAATAACAATAATTTTCACCATAAGAGTAAATTAATCCTGTTTCTTCAATTGTTTCAACTAATTCAACTGCTTCTTTTAAAGTTTGAACTGGTAATACTTCACTTAAAACATGTTTACCTTTTTTTAAAGCTTTAATAGCAAAAGGCGCATGCTCATTAGCATAATTAGCAAGTACAACTGCATCCATATTATGATTTAAAAATTCATCGTAATCTTGATAAAATACAACATCTTTAATATCATTTTCAACTTTTACTTTTTCTATTAATTTATTGTTTTTTTCACATATCGCTACTACTTTACAATCTAATTTAGCATTTTTATAAAATTCTAATCCTCTAAAAATGCCAACAATACCTATATTAACCATTTTAGATATTAATGCACAAACCCTATGGTATGCATTATCCTCCATATAATTATTTTAAATTAATATCAATATATAAAAAATACATAAAATACATATATTTATGGATTATTCTAATATTTAAGATATAATTATAGATATGAGTAATGAAAATATCTGTTTATTTGTACCAAAAGAAGAAACATCAATTAGTGACAATATATCTATTTTAAATATTGTTTATGAAAAACATCCAGAAACAATCTATCAACAATTTAGGATACGTGGTTGTTATACTTTTAATGTTGTTGTAAAAGGAACAGGAAAATTAAACACCTTATCAAAATCATATAACATTAAAGAAAATGATTTTTTTATAACATATCCTTCATCTAGTCATAAAATTGAAACAAATGGCGATTTAGAATTTATCTATATTTCGTTTATTGGAAGTTTATTATTATCTATTGGAAGCAAACTATCAATTAATAAAAATAATCCTGTTTTTCATTTAAAAGATGATGAATTAAAACAGAATTATGAACACATTATAAACAATGCAAATAATGTAAATAATTATTTTTTAATAATCTCAACTATATATTTAACCTTATCAAAATTAAGTGAAATAGATAAAATATCTAAGCACACTGAATCTTCTATTGCTTTATATATGAAAAATTATATTGAAGATCATTATGCTGAACATGATTTAAAATTAGAAAAACTAGTGGATAAAATAAACTATCATCCTAATTATTTATCGGCAATATTTAAAAAAGAATTTAATACTACTTTCTCAGCTTATCTTCAAAATTTGAGATTATCTAATAGCCTTCATTTAATTAATAATGGCTTAACAAGTGTTAAAGAGATTGCCACTTTATGTGGCTTTAATGATTCTTTATATTTTTCTAGAGTATTTAAAAAGGCATATGGGAAATCACCAAAGTGTATTATCAAAAACAAAAACAACTTATATAAAAAACAATGATAGAATTAAAAAAGGCTGTTAACAAAACTACTTTTTTTTGGTTTCAACAGTCCTTTTTAAGTTAAAAATTTTTATTTCTTAGAATAATAAATTTCCATATTTTTCATTCATTGTTTGATCATCATATTCTTGATATAAAGCATCTTCAATTGTATACGAAGTATCCCAAGATTCAATACCAAAATATCCAACACAATATTTATCTGTATTAAGTGAAAATATTTTTACATCATCAATTAAAACAGTTTTTTGCCATCCACAAGATAAAATTTGAATATGAGTTTTGGTATTATTTTTTAATCCTGTTTCTTTAGTTTCAATTGTTGTTTTAACTTGTCCATTATCCCAAGTAACAGATTTAAAGGTTAAAGAAGCATCTTGAGCCACTACTTCAAGAGTACTATTATTATCCCATTTTCTAAATTTAAAAGTAAGTATTGACCATTTAACATCCTTATAATTAGCAGTTATATAAAAATCTACCACTGAACTAGTATTACCATCTTGTTTTCCCATATGGAACTCTGTTGATCCACTAGTTTGTTCATTAAGTATTTTATTATCATTAAATTTAAATGCGTCTGGAGCAACTTCATTAACCATTTGATTAAAGAATTTTTCTGTCTTGGTTTTAATTTTAGCAATATCTTCTTTTACTTTATTAATAATATTATTAATTTCATCTTCTGTACTTGCAGCATAAATATTTTCTACACCTTGATTAATAAGATTATTAGCTTCATTTTTTCCTTCTTCATCATAATTAGATAAATCAATATTATTTAATGTAGATATTGCCTCTAATTGTTTTGCTTTTAATTCTTCCATTTCTTTTAAAGTATTAGCAAGTTCTTGTAATAAAGCTAAACCATTTTCTTTTTCAGTATTAACTTGTTCAATACTACTAGCTTCATCAATTTTTAATAATAGTGAAGTAAGAAGATTATTTAATTGTGTTTTATCTTGAATAATTTGTTCTTCAACAAAATCTTGCAAAGCTTTTTTTGCTTCATTTTTAGCATTAACTAACGCTTGATCAATGGAAGTTGTTGCTTCTGAGGTTGTAGTTTCTACACTTGTTGTATTATTAGAAGTAGTAGAGTTATTCGATGAAGTTGTTGATGATACTTGTTCAGCACATCCAACCATTGTTAATAAAAACAATGAGCTAAGTAAGAATATTTTTTTCATATTATATTTTCCCTTTCATTTATTTAACTATTTTAAAAAATAGATTAAACCTAATATTTTTTTCTAAAATTGAATATTTATCTTGAATAACTGGTCCACATGCAGCAGTTCCCACGCCAGACATTTTATAATCAATAAATAAATATCGTTTACTTGTTAAAGGCATATCTACACGATGTTTTTTATAATCAAAAATATCAAAGCAATCATAGCAAAATGAAAAATTATTATCGCTATGAATGAGTAAATTATCTTGAAGCAATTTTAAATATACTGTATTAAAATGATCATTACTGTTTTGAGGAACAATATAACGATGATTATTTTCCACATTTAATAAATATTTTCCAAAAACATTGCCTTGATGACGATCAATATATGATTCACCATCTAAACCTAAATATTCAATTTCTTGATAATTATCATTTAATTCAAGTTTTAAACCAAAGCGTAATATTTTAGCAAAATCCCAAATTTTTTCTGCATTAATAAGCATTTTTAATTCGCTATTTAAGATTGAATATGTAATATTTATTTTAAACAATGGTTTTAAAGCATCAACAGATAAAAATCCCTCTACTTTGACTTCATTATTTTCTTTTACTATATTTGTAGCAAAGAAATATGTATAATTCAATCTCAATGATTCTAAATTATTTTTTATATTACGATCATTAGAGATATAAACTCTATTAATTAAAAAGTTCATGTTAGATATTATTTTTTTATCATTAATTAAAATTTGTTCAATTAAGCCATTTTCTTTTAAAGTAAATGTTAGTTTTTGATTATCATCTAATTGATAAACTAAACTCTTTAAAGGCTTTAAAACAATACTCTTTTTACTAATTAATTCATCATTATAAATACAAGAAATATTACACGATACATAATGATAATCTTCTTGTAGAGGTAAAGCATATAGTAAGCCTTTTTGCTTAGCTACAACATCTACATTAACATATTCTTCTTTATAAATTACTCCATCTTTTAAGAATTCAATTTTAAAAATATGATTTTTTAGTGAAATAAAATCATATCTATTTTCAACATAAATATTATTATTTTCTTGATAATAATTAACTGGTGAATAACACTCTCTTAATTCATACATACTTGGATTAATTTTTCTATCAATATCAACTAGCCCATCAACACAAAATTCACCATCATGCATACTTTCTAAGAAATCACCACCATAACATTCTTTTTTATTTTGAATAATTACATGATTTATCCACTCCCAAACAAACGCTCCAAAGAAACAATCATTAGCCCAAAAACTAGACATATAATCATTAAATTCTCCTAATGAATTTCCCATAGCATGAGCAAATTCACATAAAATAAATGGTTTATCCATTTTAAGAGGTTCATTTTTACAATATTCAATTGATGGATACATTCTAGAATACATATCTAAAACATGCTCATTAAAAAATCCATGTCCATCAATATTTCTAAAAGCACCTTCATAATGAAGAGGTCTATTATCAATTTTTTTAATTTCATGACCAATTTTACTAATTACATTAGAAAACCCTGATTCGTTACCTAAAGAAAATATCACTACTGAAGGATGATTTTGATTAATTATTACATTAGATAATTCTCTTTCTAAAATTTGATCATAGAAATTTTCACTAGAAATAACTTCATCCCATTTATCCATTTCATATTTATTTTCTTGTCTAACAGTACCATGTGTTTCTAAATCAGCCTCTGAAATAACATACATTCCATATTTATCACATAAATCATATAAATAAGGATCCGCAGGATAATGAGAAGTTCTAATTGCATTAATATTAAACTTTTTCATTAATTTAATATCTTTTTCCATTAAAGCATGACTTTCTCCATATCCAAGTTTAGAAAATGAATGTCTATTAACACCCCGCATTTTAACTACTTTACCATTAATTAAAAATAAATTATCTTTGATTTCAATTTTTCTAATACCAACTTTTTGAACAATTGTTTCATCATTACACTTAATTATTAAATTATATAAATATGGTTCTTCAGCATTCCATAATTTAGGATTTTTTATTTTAAAAGTAATATCTTTTCCAAATTGAGTTTTTTTATTAAATATTGCTTCAACTTCTTTAGAAGCAGTAAGATGAACAACACCTTCATCATTAACAACATCAGTTTCAACTTTGAAATTTTCTAAGTAATCTTTCTTTCTTTTAATTAAATATATATTTCTAAAAATTCCAGATAATCTTATTTTATCTTGATCTTCTAAATAAGATGATGGAGTAAATTTTAAAACTACAAGTCTAATTTCATTATGTCCATTTTGTAAATGTTTTTTAATATCAAATTTTTGTACACAATGTGAAATATTACTAAAACCAACATACTCTTTATTAACAAATAAATAATATGCATTATCGACACCTTCAATTTGTAAAATAAATTCATTTTCATCAAGAACAATCTCTTCATCATGAACATAAATTTGCGCACTAGTTTGTTTTAAAATATAAGGTGGACAATATGGAAAAAGATATCGATCATTTGAATATACAGGTCGATTATACCCATGCATTTCGCCCATATAAGGAATAGTAATTTCTTTAAGAGGGTTAACTTTAATTGCTTCATCAAAATTAAAACTTTCTTGATAATCATATTTCCATTTTTTTAAATTCTTTTTAAAACCATTTTTTACATCAAAATAATTTGAAAAAGGTAAGGTTCCTTTGGATGAAGTTGCTTCTTTATATAAATTTTTAATCATAAATCACCTATAATAAATCATTAAGTTTCTTTAAAATTTTAATGTCTATTTTTTCCTTTCTATCAATTGAGACAATTCCATTTAATTCTGGATATATATCATTAAATTGGGTATAACAAATCCCTCTTATAAAATCTAATTTTTTAATATAATGATACATATTGGTTAATTTTAAAATATAATCATCAACATTGCTACTAGCTTTTCCATAACACCAAGCATTTTTTGAATCATCAATATTTAATCCATATCCACCAAACTCAGATAAAATAATTAGTTCATTTTGATATTTATATCCTTGTGCATAAATATGATAATTTGCTTCATTTGCTAATGCATCACCATTTTTTAATAATAAATCGTATTGTTTTTTTTCAAACAAATATAACTTTTCTCCTTCTGGAGCGTAATTATGAATAGAACAAATATCACTTTTAACATGTTCCCAACCATCATTAGAACAAACAAGCAAATTTGGATACAATTTTTTATAATAGTTATAACAATTTAAAACAAAATCTTGAATATGTTTATCATTTTTAACATTGTTAATTCCCCAAGATTCATTAAACAATATCAAATTAAAAATACATGGATGATTAATATTATCTAACACAATTCTTGAAGTTTCTTTTAAATAATTTTTTTCATAATTAGATGAAAATTCTTTACTTGAAGGTATTTCTAAAGTGCAATACAAGCCTAAACAATCAGCATAATATAACCATCGAGGATCCTCTATTTTTTGATGAATTCTAACAAAATTAAATCCCATCTTTTTAATTAATAATAAATCTTTTTTATAATCTTCATTTTGACCAGTATAGAAGCCTTTATCATAATATCCTTGATATAAAATACCTTTTAAATAAGTATCTTCTTCATTAACATAAAATCTACCATTTTTAACTTTATAATCTTGAAATCCTGTATAAGTAAATATCTTATCATAGATAATTTTTTCATCACAAACAGTCAATATTACATCATATAATTGAGGATTATTATTTGACCAAGGTTTAATATTATTAACTTCAATTTCTTGAACTATTTTATCACTTGCAATTTCAAATTCCTTATTCAATATCAATGACTTATTTTCAAATATTTCAACTTTTAATATTTTATTAACACAATTAATTGTATTAACTTCTAATTTCATTTTTTTATTTAAATATGAAGTAGATAAATAATAATTATCGATATAAGATTTTTCATGGAATTCTAAATATACAGATTTATAAATACCTGTTACACATTCATAAAAACATCCTTCGATAGAAGAAGTCGTCTGTTTTCCACGAATAATATCTTTTTTCTTATAATCCACTACTTTAATAGTTAGTTCATTTTCTCCTAATGATAAAAATTCAGAAATATTAAATCGAACTTGATCATACCCACCTAAATGCTTACCAACATATTTTTTATTAACATAAAGAATCAACTCATAATCACAGCCCAAAAAAACTAAATCAATCAAATCATACAATTTTGTAATCACAATTTTTTTATGATACCAAATAATATCATTATCTTTAGTAGGAATATTTAATCCATTATATGATTGATAAGTAAATGGAACTCTAATTTTCAAACAATCAACAGGAAAATCATTTACAAAATCTTTATTATCATCAAAAGCAAAATCCCAAATTCCATCTAAAATTTCAAAATTTTCACGAGCAAACTGAGGATTTGGATGCTTTAATTTGTATGATTTAGAATAAAACATCTTTAAAAGGCCCTTTCATAAATATTATCAAATAAATGTATTTTATCTTTTTTAAATTCAAAATTTACTTCATCATTGACTTGTTTTGAAGATTTAAACATAATTTTATTTTCATTAAATGTCGCATAAATTTGATATTCTTCATTAATTAGTTCATAAGTATCAATTTTACAAATTAATTCACCATGATTAATAACAATGTCTTCTGGACGAATACCTAATTTAACATTATAAATATTTTCATTTAACATTGATTTAACATTTTCAATTCTTTGATTAACAATCTTTGTTTCATCTTCTAAAAGAAGACCAGTCATTTTATCTTTTAAAGATAATAAATAATTTTCTTCTTCTTTTAATCTTTCTTCATAAAAATCTTTAATTTTAAAATTACCATTTTTTTGAATAAGATAATTATCAACATATAAATCATCATTAATAATTTTTGCTTCTAAAATATTCATACTAGGTGAGCCAATAAAAGTTGCTACAAATAAATTATTCGGATGATTATAAACTTCTTTAGGCGTTCCTATTTGCATAATTCTTCCTTTATTCATTACCACAAGTCGATCTGACATTGTCATCGCTTCAATTTGATCATGTGTAACATATATCGTGGTCGCCGATAAAGATTTATGTAATTTTAGAATTTCACTACGCATTGTTACTCTTAATTTAGCATCAAGATTAGATAAAGGTTCATCCATTAATAACAACTTTGCATCTGAAACAATAACTCTTCCTAAAGCCACTCTTTGACATTGTCCTCCTGAAAGTTGCCCAGGTTTACGATATAATAAATCAGTTAAATTTAAAATTTTTGCAGCTTTTAAAACCTTTTCATCAATTTCTTTTTTATTTAGTTTTCTTTTTACTATTAAAGGTATTTTATTATTTTTATATTGTTCAATATCATGATCAATATTTTCTAAATCTTCTAAATTATTAGGATCATTTTTTTGAATCCAATTTTTTTCTTTTTCTAATTTTTTGATTGCTCCATAATCAATATCAACAATTTGCTTTCCTTCTTTATCTAATTTAGGGGCTAGTACTTTTTTAATTTTTAAACCATAAGCAATATTTTCATAAACTGTTAAATGAGGGAATAAAGCATAATTTTGGAAAACAATTGATACCCCTCTTTCACTAGGAGGCAAATCATTTGATAAAACTCCATCAATATAAAGACTTCCAGCAGTAATATCTTCAAGACCACACACCATTCTTAAGGTTGTAGTTTTACCACATCCAGAAGAACCAACAAAAACAATAAATTCACCTTTTTTTATTTCTAAATTAAAATCAATAACCGAATGAACACCATTAGGATATATTTTCTGAATATTTCTTAAACTAACAAAAACATCTTTACTAGGTTTATAGTTATCTTTTTCTAAAGAAAGTTTTTTTACTTGTTGTTGATCATATTCTAAACGTAATTTATTTATTTTTTCACTTTCACTTTTTTTAAACATTTAAAAATACCTCCAACATCGTTTTCATTGCTTCATTATTTGCATAAATTACATAGATAATCATGCTTAAAATGATCACAATAATTAGTAAAATCCATATAAATGCAATTATTCTATTTTTTAACATATTCTTATCCTTTTATTCCATCGCTGATATTAGTTTGTACAAATGATTTATTCATAAAGATAAATAATAAAATAATTGGTAAAGAACTAATGAAAGCTGAAGCCATTAAAAATGGAATATCTGTTGAAGCTTGTGAAGCTGTTGAATTCAAAGTCATAATTGCTACTTGCACCGTTTTAATTTTTGGATCAGTCAAATAGATTGATGGCCCAAAAAAATCATTATAAATACCCACAAACCAAAATAACATTTGAGCCACTAAAGCAGGTTTAATTAATGGTAAAGCAACTTTATAATAAGTTTTAAAATAACTAGCTCCTTCTACTTTCGATTCTTCAATTAAAGAATCTGGAATATTATTTTTCATAGAAGTAATCAAAAATAACATCATTCCTGTATTACCAAATAAACCAGGAATAATCAAAGGCCATAAAGTATTAACCATTCCCAATGAATAAAAGGCTCGATATTGAGGAAGCATTACTGCAGCAAAAGGAATCATCATTGATGATAACAAAATAATTAAGATAATATTCTTGCCTCTAAACTTCATTTTAGCAAAACTAAAAGCCGCTAAAGAAGAAAAGAAAGTACCAATAGGAACAACCAAAATTTCAATTTTTAAAGTATTCCAAAAAGAATCCAAAAAATTAAAAACATCTTTTGAATATCTTTCATTGCCTCTAAAAACATCAAGAAAATTACTCCAAACAGGATTACTCGGCCAAAAATTTTTTAATATTGAGCCTGATAACATTTCTTGAGGAGTTTTTAAAGCCGTAATAATCATATAAAAATAAGGAAACACCATTAAAAATGTTCCAATAAGAACTAAAATTAAACTAAAAATATAAAGAGATTTATCTTTTACTTTATTTAATTTATATTGTTTATTAATTTCATTTTCTTTGTAATTCATTTGATTGATTCCTTAAAAATTGATGAGTTCTTAAATAAAATGATTGTAATAATTAAAATAACTAATGCAAGCAAGATAGAAGCCGCTGAAGCATAACCATATTTAGCTTGGTTAATTCCATATTGCCAAATATAATAAACAATTGTTCTTGCTCCTGGTAAGCCTCCTCCAAAAACTTGTGAATCAGCATATGATTGTAAACCACCAACAATTCCAGTAACTAACAAATAAAAAGTAGTTGGATGTGACATTGGTAAAGTAATATCTACAAATTGCTTCCATCTAGAGGCTCCTTGTACTCTACTTGCTTCATAATAAGAATCTGGAATATTATTAAGCCCTGCTAAATATAAAATCATTGTTCCACCTATTGAAGCCCAAATATTTTTTATAATAATAGCTATTTTTATTAAATATGGATCAGAAGCAATCCATTTTAAATTTAAATTAAAAATACTATTAATTAATCCATTATTATTTTTAAACAAATCTCTAAATACTAACATTATCGCTATTGAACTAGTTACCGCTGGTAAATAATAAATTATCATTAATAAAGTTCTATTTTTAGCCAATCTTTTCAAATAAATTGCTAACAATAATCCAATAAATACACCTACAGGAATTGAAGCCAGCATGATGATTGTGTTTACTAATGCTGATTTAAAATTTTCTTCTTGAAATATTTCAATATAATTATTTAATCCCACAAAAGTAAAAGTACCTTTTATAGGATTAAAATCAGTAAAAGACATATATAAAGAATAACCTAAAGAAGTTAAAGTAAATATAATAAATCCTAATACTGGTACTAAGATAAATAAATAACCCCACAATTCTTCTTTACGTTTTTGTGATATAATTTTCTTTTTTTTAAATTTATGATATTTTAAATCTAATTGTTCCATATTATTCTAAATTTTTATGAATTTTTGTTAATTTATCTTGGAAAGTTTGAGCATAAGAATCTATTACTTCTTTAGCAGTTTTTTGGCCTGACCAAACTGAATTAAATTGATCCATTAAATCATCATAAGCAGTTTTTTCATAAGTATAATAATACGCTCTACTTTTTCCAGTCATATTACTTGTTCCTTTAATTGAATCAACAAATACAGATTTACTTTCTGGATAAGTATAAATTCCTGTTAAGTCTTTATTATTAACCCAATCATCTTCTGCCATTTGTTTAATATTAGGCATCGCTTGACCTAGTTTATAATTCATTGTGGCACTAGTTTCTGAACAGGCAAGCCATTTTGCAAGTAAAACTGCTGCTGGTTTATTTTTACTAGCGTTTGATACACTATAAGCTACTGTACCAATTGTTGTAGTGGATTTTGCACCTTCAGCATCTCCTTTTGGAACTGGCATAATATCAAATTCAAATGATAAGCCATCCCAAAAGGTTGCTATATCCCAAGGTCCCATCCAAGAAAATAAGCATTCTTGTGAAGCAAATCTAGTAAAGGCTGAGCTTGTCGCTGCAGAAGCATAATCAGAAGCCAACCCTTCAATTGATAAATCAGCAACAAATTGTACAGCATCAATAAATTTTTGATCAGTAATATTTGATGTTGTTGCCGAATCATCAGTATAAAAGTTTGTATTATTAGAATAAACAGCACATTGTAAATCATAATAAGAAATTGGAGTTATTCTACTTTCATCAACTTTTAACCCTTTAAATTTTTTTAAATATTCTTTAAATTCAGAAAAAGTCATTGGTTCAGTAGTGGATGGAAGACTAGCATCAAGATGATATTCTTCAATCAATTGTTGCATTAATGTTTTATTATAAACGATTGCTGATGGTCCTAAATCTTTAGGTAAACCATAAATTTTATCACCTGTACCAACAGTTTTTGTTTTCTCATCAAAACGGAAAATATCAATTGAAGCAGGCCATAATTTTGAGATTTCCTCTTCAGATAAATACTCACTATAATCTAAAAGTTTTCCTGAATCCGCCCATTTAATATAATCCCAATCTGGAACATAAAATACATCAGGAAGATTATTTGCTCTATTAACTAAATTTGTAGAGTATGATGTCGTATCACTAATTGCATCATAGAATACCTTAACATTTGGATATTTACCCATAAATTTATTAATTAAAGTTTGGAAGTTTTTTTGTTCAGCCACTCCTCCCCAACCTAAAAAATCAATTTGATATGATTTATTGGGATCAAATTCTTCTATTTCACCTTGAGAAGAATTTACATCTCCTCCACAACTAATCATTGTTGGAACAAGCAAAGTAAATAATAATAAATAAGACTTTTTCATAATAAGCTCCTTTATACTAAAATTATAAAAAAATTAATATTTAATATTAATCTCTAAATTATTTATAGTATATAATTTTTATATTATTAAAAAATCACATAGTATCATGTTTTTGTTAAGAAAAACCGCTTACTTACAATAAAATTGCATTGAATTACCTTATTTTTGAATATATAATATTTTTACAAAGTATATAATTTTATTTTTTAAACATTATTATTAGTAAAAATAGATTATAATTAAGAGGAAAATATGGATATTGATGTAAGATTTATAGGTAGTAAAGTTAGAGAAGAAAAGGACTTCTTTGTTTCTAGATTAAATGGCCATCCAAGGTATGTTTTTATTCACTTTTTATCAGAAGTTGAAATGGTAATTGATAATAATAATTTAATTTTATGTCCAGGAACTTGTATTATATATACACCTCAATGTTCTCAATTTTATAAATCAACTGGCGCGTGGCTTAATCACGATTGGATTGAATTTAAATGTAGCAATGAAGACATTTTTAAAGATTTAATGATTCCATTAAATCAACCATTTACCACAACAATGGCTAAATCAATTTCCACTCAAATTGCCTCTATGAGTGAATTAAACAAAACTTCTTTGTTTTATAAAGATATTGAATTAACCACTAAAATGTACGAACTTCTTCTTTCAATTTCTAAAAATATTCATAACCGTTATCAATCACAAAAGCAAAATAATAATCGAAATCTAGAAGAAATCTTTGAACAAATTAGATTAAACATTTATCAAAATCCGAAAAAAACTTCTATTAAATCATTAGCTAAAGAAGCTGGATATACTCAATCATATTTTTGTGCAACATACAAAAAAATATTTAATACTTCTCCATTAGAAGATTTAGATAAAAGCCGTATGTTATATGTAGAAAATGCATTTAATAATAAAATTAAAAACACAATTATCGTTGATGAACTAGGATTTTCATCATTAGAATATTTTTATATGTGGTTTAAAAAACATTTTCATATGACTATTAGTGAATATCAAAAAACAAATAATATAAATTAAAATTTGGAAAATACTATTTAATATGATATAATTAGTTCAAATCAATTTGATTAAAATCAATTTGAATAAAAAGGAATAAGAAAAATGTTTATTGGTAGAAAAAAAGAACTAGCAGCATTAAATGATTTTTATAAAAAAGATGGTATTGGTTTAACTATTGTTTATGGGCGAAGAAGAATTGGTAAATCTACTTTAATATCAGAATTTATCAAAGATAAAAAAGCTATCTTTTATACTGCAACAAAAGTAGGTGCAGAAAGAAACATGGAATTATTTTCTAAACAAGTTCTTACTTTTTTCTTACCTAATATTAATAATTTAACATTTGATTCTCTTGAGTCTATTTTTGATTTTATTAATCAATCTATTTCAAATGAAAAAATAGTAATTGTTATTGATGAACTACCTTATTGGGCGGAAAAAGATGAATCTTTACTTTCAATTTTACAAAAATACATCGATTCAATTTGGAACGATAAAAATATAAAGATTATTTTATGTGGTTCATCTCTTAGCTTTATGGAAAGTAAAGTTTTAAGCGAAAAAAGTCCTTTATTTGGTAGAAGAGATTCACAAATAAAACTAGATGCCTTTGATTATTTAGATTCTGCAAAATTTGTAAGTCAATATTCTAACGAAGACAAGGCCATTTGTTATGGTATTACTGGTGGAGTAGCTAAATACCTTTCTATGATTGATTCAAGTAAAAGTATCGATGAAAATATTATTCAATTGTTTTTTCAAACAAATGGTTATTTATACGATGAAACAAGAAATCTTTTAACTCAAGAATTCTCCGATATTGCCTTAGTAAATAATATAATTGAGCAAATTGCTAATGGTGAAAATACTGTTAATTTAATTGCTACAAAAGTTAAAGAAAATGAATCAACAATATTATATTCATTAGAAAAATTGATTAATGTTGGATTGATTCAAAAAAGAAAATGCATATTTGAAGAAAATAACAAAAAGAAAACACAATATGTTTTAAAAGATACAATGTTTAAATTTTGGTATGAATTCATCCCTAAAGCAACTAGTGTAATTGAAATGGGTCAAGGAAGACTTTACTATGAAAAATTTGTTAAACCATTAATACATTCATTTATGGGATCAGTTTTTGAAAACATGTGTAGCTATTATACATTAAAATATGGAATATTAGGTAAATTCGATTTTTTCATGACTAATGTTGGTAACTGGTGGGGCAATCAAATAATAATCACCGATAAGAAAATAGTTCAACCAACAGATATTGATATTGTTGGCGTATCACATATAGAGAAAAAATATCTTGTAGGTGAATGCAAATTCAAAAACGAAAAAATAGATAAATCAATACTTGATACTTTAAAAGAAAGATCTAAATTATTATCAACAAAATATGCACTTACTAAATATGTTTTATTTTCATTATCAGGTTTTACTGATTACTTCTCATCAAATAAAAATGACGATGTTATTTGCATTTCTTTAGATGATATGTATAATTAAAAAACTCCTATTTTTAGGAGTTTTTATAATGTTTTAATTTTCAAATTATTAAATCTAGCCGATGTATTATTTGCATAAATTCCAGCGTAGCCTCTTACTCTTCCTAAAGGTGAAAAAGTTTCTAAAACTAAATTATTATCAATATACATTTTTAAATTTTTTCCTTGCTTAACAGCTTTTAGATTAAAAGTTATATCATTTTGAAGACTAATAATATCTCTACATGAATCATTGGTGTATTGATAATTTGAATCAACAATTTGAACTTTATTATTATTAACCGCGAAATAATATCCTTGAATAGATTTATAATTATCTAAATCTAAATTATTGAAAGCCCAATTATCCGCGGCAAGAACTAAACCAATAGTTCCAATGCCATTTTCACCAGTAATTTTTATATCAACACTCATTTCTAAATCTTCAAATCCACCATTACCAAATGTAACTAAATACCTTGCATTATTATCCGAATAAAATCCATCATCATCTTTATTAAAGAAAGTTGGATAATTAATACCCTTTTCTGGATAAGACTTCAAATCTTCTTCATAAGTTAAATCTTTAATATTATAATTTGGTTCAATAAAAATTGTTCGATATTCTATTTTGTCTCCTAAATTAAAAATTGTAATATTATGATTTCCTTTTTCTAAATATAAATCAGCAATTTTTGTTTTCACATATCCTTCATAAGGATAGGTTGGTACAGTATAAGAATAAATATCTTTTCCATCTATTTGAATTCCTATTTTCTTATTAAACATGCTAGAAGGAACGATCATATCTAATCCATAATTGCCAGTTTTATAAGCGTAATCAACATAACTAACATAATCTCCAGGATTATCTATTTGCATTTGGTATGATCCTTTAGTCAAATTATAAGAATCATCAATTTCTATAAGTTTAGTTTTTTCACTCATTTTTGATAAATTAACATCATAGCTATTACTTGGTATAGTTTCTATTTTTTCTGTTAATTTATCACTATCCCCTTGCGCAGTATTACTAAATGTTAAAGTACCTATGTCTTCAAATCCTTCATATCCAACTTTTCCTTTAGAAATTTTACCAACATTCAAATCATTAGCAATTTCTTGATAATCAAACGAAACATCCATTAAACCATCTTTATATCCTAATCTAATTGAATGTAAATTATCTAATGAGTAATCTTTAAACGCTTTTGCTTCATTTAATAATTTTGTTTCATTATTTTTAAATTGATATAATTTAACATTTCTTCCATCAAATTCACTATAACAATAATCATTTTGATTATTAAAAGCAAATATTAATTTTCCTCGACCTTTAAAATTATATTCAACAGTAAAACTATCTTCAGTTTCTTGATCTGATAATAAAAGATTATTATTACTAATTAAATTAGTTTTATCAAAACATTGATAATCAGGTAAGGAAGGAACAATATTATCATATAAGCCAACATGTTGCATATTGATTTCTGTACCATTAAATAACATTCTAGAAAGATTAAATCTTCTACCACTATCGTTTCCATCTTGATAAGAATTGTGGTAACCAATATAATATGAATCTAAATCCGGTCCCATAATAACACATCCATGTCCTAAACCATAAAAATCATCATCTGTATTTAAAATAAGATTATGACCTTGAATAGTGTCTAATTGATCAAATGTCTTATCTCCAGATAAATAAGCATAAGAATAATCAATTCGATAAGCTCTTTGAGTAACTCCATTACCAGTATAAAAATAATATCTTACTCCATCTTTAATCAATTGTTCAGGCCCTTCAGTCCAACCAGCCATTGATGTATTAGAAATAACCACATTATCTTTTAAAGATTTCATGTCACTTGCAAATCTTCTTGCATTAACATCTGAAGAAGCTGCATACATTAAAACCATTTGCCCATCAACATCTAGAAACATTGACCCATCAATGCGATCATCAATTTTTTCACTTATTAATTCAAATGGCCCTTCAGGACTTTTAGATGACAAAACATAATGTCCTTCACCATGACTTGATTCCACTAAATAAAAGGTCCCATCTAAATAATATACTTCACTAGCATATGCATCAAAAGACTGTTTAACAGATGGATCAACAACAAATCCTTCTTTGCTAATCCCATTATTAACTTTTTCCCAATGCATTAAATCTTTTGATTTCCAACCTTTAACACCATAATTTTGTGCTTTTGTAGAACATAACAAATAATAATATCCATTAAAACGGTAAATAAAAGGGTCTCCGATTCCATAATTTGACCATTGATCAGGAATTCGATCATCCAAAAAGATATTTTCATATTTTTCTGATTCTTCTTTAACTTGAGTTAGATCATTATTCTTTTTAATATTTATTACTTCAACATTATTACAACTAATTAAACTTAGTAATAATGGTACTGTTAATAATCCTAATTTTTTCATATATTACCTCTTAAATAGATATCTCTCCAGCAGAAGAAATTTTAATAAATGTATTTGGTTTATCACAATTTGGTTCTGTATTATTATACTTTAACCAATCATTTTTACCAGCCTCATCATTATACATTCCAATAGCTAAACCAATTGTATTATTTTTATTGCCACCTAACATAGAATAAGATAACTTGACAAAAACTTTATTATCATAAAAAGATGTCCAATCTTCATCAATACTTTCTTCATAAACCATACTAGCTAAATCTTCTTCACCATTATTTTTATAAGTAGATCTACAAGACACTGGTGATCCTGGATAAAGATATATTCTTCCACATGAAGAATCACAATTATTTTTTGTTTTAGAATAATTCATATCATAATAAATATTAAATGAATGTGCTTGATCTAATAAATTTTTATTATCTAATAATTCAAAAATTAATAATATTCCATCATTATCTTTTTTATAATAAACATTATATTTTAAAGCATCTAGTTTATTAGAATAATTACCAATTTGATTAATAAAAACTTTATTTGCTTCATCTTCAATATAATTTGTTGAGCCACGATATATTTTGGAATCTAATCCTAAACGATAATAATTACGAGGATTTTCTGCAGGAATATATTTACCATTATTATACATACCTGACCAAACATATTCATATTTAAAACCAAAATATAGACCGATAATATCTTGAGAAGTAATATCTAAATCACTATAAGCAAAATCAACTTCCACATAATATAATTCATTAATTCTACCTGATGAAGTTTTTGAATTAGTTAAAGAAATTTTTTTATTACCATAATTAGTGTAATCAAAAATTCCATTATCATAACTTATATCAAAACGATAATCAGTTTCATCTCTTTTATTAAAACCCGCGGAAGATTTTGTATCAATAAACACTTCAAAATAAGTTCCTTCTTGAGTTAAATCATTTTCAGTTTTTAAAACAATTTTAAATGATTTATCATTTCTAACAATTCTTGAAATAGCGTTTCCTGTTATTTTTGCATCTCCAAAAGTTAAAGTTGATCCCTTATTTTCATCTAATATAACATTATCTAATTCCGTAATTTGATTTATTTTAATTTGTTCAAAATTTAAAGTTTTATTATACTCTTCAAATTCATTAGCTTGATATATAATTTTATTTTCATATCCTTTACAAGAAGCAATAAAAGAATAATTTCCTTGTTCATCTGTATAAGTAGATGTTTCATTAATAGAAACTAAGCCCCTACTAATAGGAGTAAGATTATCTCTTTGTAAAAGTTTTCCTTTTAAAGTTGTTTTATACGTTTCTTGTTGATTACTAAGTAAAGTTTGATCTAATACCATTTTATGATTAAGGCGTAATTCATGCTTAGTAACTAACTTTTTATAAGTTAAATAACTATTCTTTCGATAAATTAAATTAATATCATCTTTAACATTACCTAATGATAATGAGTAATAACCATTAGCATCCGAAAAAACACTATTTTCATTATTAGAGATAATAACATTAGGAATTGGTTTTCCATCTGTAGATAAAATATTACCACTTAATTCCACATCAAGAGGACATTTATCTAAAGTATACATCTTATTATCTGTATAAAGAATTTCATAATTATTTGGAATTTGAGGATCTACTTTTCCATGCCAAACATAGCCTTTATTACCGGTTTTAGTAACCCTAGCAAAAGCAAATGAAGTAGGTGTATTTTTATTTACATCATTACCTAAAACATCATACGAAATATATCCTTCTACATAAAAAGCCTTATCCACATCTTTATGATTATTATTAGTTCCATCTAAAAATACTTTTGAAACAAATCCTGTTAAATAAGAATAAACTCTTCCACCTGCAGTCATTCTAAATTCATAAGTATTATTTCCTCTTTTTTTACCACCTGCACCATATGTATCCACATATAGCTCTACTGAATCGGATTGTGCAGTACAAATATTAGTATCTTCAACATTCAAAGTTGAAATATCATCATCAAAGGCTTCAAAAATAAAATAAATTGCTCTTTCGCCTTTATATAGATAAACATAAGTATTTTCATTTCCACCTAAATAAACATCAAGTCTTCCTGATCCAGTTGGATAATAATATTGTTCATCAATTTTACCATCTATTTTTAATTCAGGATCTTTATATAATCCAATATTATCAAAAGGATCTTCACCACTTGTTTGTCTTTGGCCTTCATTAATAGAAGGAGCATCTTCTTCATAAGAATAAATATAACTTGATTGATTACTGCAACTTGTAAACAATAAACCAATTAATATTAAAATTATTTTATTTTTCATGTGTACTCCTTCTTAAAATTTTTAAACGTTTTTATTTAACCAAATTTCTGGAAAATCATTAGCCATAGTTTCCGCATCATTTTGATAATTTCTTGAAATTAAATTGCTAATAGAATATGTTGGTGTTTCCCAAGCATAAATGGCAAAATTTCCTGCACAATAATCTGATTCAGTGATATGAGATAATACCTTATCATCAATCATAAAAGTTTTATCCCATCCTCTAGACATAATTTTAACATGAGAAGTTTTATTTTCCTTTAAAAATGAACCAGTTATAGTATCTAATGTTTTTGTTTGAGCACCATTGTTCCAATAAGCTTTAACTACTTCTACTTTATTTTCACTAAAAATCATTTTATAAGTAGTATTATTATCCCATCTACGATACATAAATGTAATATTAGACCACTCATTTTTCCATTTACTAACATTAATATCAAATTCAATTACTTGAGAAGCATTATTTTCACGATCACCAAAAGTTATGTGGGTATCTTGTTTAGTTCCTTCATTATAAATCACACCATCTTTTTCAGTAATAGTTTGATCGCTAACTTCAATAGCATCTTCTAAATGCCATCTTTTTCCACGGATAATTCTAATATTATCAATTAAATTTTTACCTTGTTCATCAGAATATTTATTTTTACAAGTTGAACATTCATAATAAGCAAGACTTCCATCAGTAGTTTCTGTTGGTTCAACTCTTTCAACTTTATTTAAATGATGACCTAATGAATCAATAGTTTCTATTTTTTCTTCATTACATCCAGCAATAGAACAAGTATACTTTTTTTCACCTGCTTCTAAGCAAGTTGGATTTTTAACAATAGTTCCTTCATTAAAAATATGTTTTTTAGTGAATTTAGCATTATATATAGTATCTTCATTAATTGAATTAATCTCTTTATCCCAAGAAAAATCATATTGATGATCATCTTCTTTAGTAGGTATTTCACCTGTATAAATAGGCGTATCTCCTTTTTTTACAATACATTTTTGTAAAAGAGTTTCTTCATTTTTAAAGAAAGCAACACAAGTATCATTACTTGATAAAACACTATAAGAAGTAGAAGTTAAATTATATACATTATCATTAATAATAAAACTCAAACTAAAAGTTTTGTTTTTAAATTCATCATTATTTAATTCTGCACTATAACAAGCAAAATAATAATCATTTTCAATTTTAGTTGATGTTAAATTATTTCCATCATAATAAACTTTTTCATCATTACTAGAAACGGTTTTATAAATAGTATTAACAGTAAATGTTTTATCTTCAACACCTTCAACATGACGAAGATATTTAATAGATGTAATATTATCAGTTAATTTAAAAGCCGTGACAAAACGAATATAATCCTTATTTTCAACATTTCCATATTGAACATAAGTTTGTGAAAAATTAATTTCAGAAGAATTTAATTTTCTTGTAATTTCATTTATTTTGATTCCTTCATTATTTAATAATGTAGTTTCATTAATTGTTGGATTACTAGCAAAAAAAGGCACTAATAATACTAAAAATAATAATTTAGAATTTTTCATTTATATCTTCTCCTAATTTATTATCATCTTTTGACACAAAACCAGAAGTTAAAATTACTTCATTTAATTCTAGTGTTTCAATTAAAAAATTTGGTGTTAAATATTTATTTTTCATAATAGTCTCCTTTATTATTATTCATAGCATAAATATTTATAAATTCAAAATTAGTATTTCAACATTTTTATTATATAAAGAAAATAAAAAATCGCCTAAATTCAGGCGATTTATTATATATGATTTTTTTATATATTTTAAATTATTAATATTTTATATATATTGATAGAAAAATTTATTATATATTATCTATCTTTCATATGTGGAAATAATAAGACTTCTCTAATTGATGTTTGTTCGGTTAAAAACATTACAAGTCTATCAATACCCATACCTACTCCTCCACATGGAGGCATACCATATTCAAGAGCTTCAACAAAGTCAACATCCATATCATTAGCTTCATCATTACCAGCATCTTTTTCGGCAAGTTGTTCTAAGAATCTATTCTTTTGATCGATTGGATCATTTAATTCAGTGTAAGCATTAGCAAATTCATGTCCACCAATATAAAGTTCAAATCTTTGTACAAATCTTGGATCTGATGGGTCAATTTTTGTTAAAGGTGAAATTTCTACTGGATGTCCACACAAGAAAGTTGGTTGAATTAATTTTTCTTCACAGAATGTTTCAAAGAATGCATCAATAATATGTCCAACTGTAAAATGTTTTTCAACTTTAATATTATGTTTTTTTGCAAGTTCAGTTGCTTCTGAAAGAGTATAATGATTGTTTTTAAAATCAATACCTGTTTCTTGATAAATCATATCGCACATTGTTACTACTTTAAAAGGTTGAGCAATATCAATTTTTTCTCCTTCTGGATTAAAGATATTAATAAATTCAGTTTTATTAGCAACCTTTTTAGCAGCATGACGAATAATACCTTCAGTTATTTTCATCATTGAAGATAAGTCTCCATATGCTTCATATAATTCAATTGTTGTAAATTCTGGATTATGTGTTGCATCCATTCCTTCGTTTCTAAATAAACGTCCAATTTCATAAACTTTTTCTAAACCACCAACAATTAATCTTTTTAAAGGTAATTCAGTAGCTATTCTTAAATAAAAATCTCTATCTAAAGCATTATGATGAGTAACAAATGGTCTAGCAGTAGCCCCACCTTGAATAGGTGAAAGTACTGGTGTTTCCACTTCCATAAAACCTAATGAATCACAATATTCTTGAATTGCTCTAATAATTTTTGGACGAGCAATAGCAACTTTCTTTGCTTCTTCATTCATGATTAAATCAACATATCTTCTTCTATATCTTTCTTCTTTATCAGTTAAACCATGGAATTTTTCTGGTAAAGGTCTTAAAGATTTAGTCAAATGAGTATACTCTAAGCATTTTACTGTTGGTTCACCAGTTTGAGTTAACATAACTTTTCCTTTAACCCCTACAATATCTCCAACATCAGCCATTTTAAATAAAGCATATGTTTGTTCACCAACATCATTAATTGAAATATAAACTTGTTGTTTACCTTTTACATCTTGAATCGTAAAAAAGCTTGCTTTACCCATTTTACGAATAAACATAATTCTACCAGCAATAGAAACATGCAAATTCATTTGTTCAACTTCTTCATGAGTTTTGCCACTTACTAATTCTCTTATATCTTTTGACCAATCTGTGCGATCATAAGCTTGTCCAAATGGATCAAGACCTAATTCTTTTAATTTTTCTATTTTTTGTCTTCTTGCAATTTCTTGATCAGTTAATTTTTCTTCCATTATAAAAACACCTCGTTATTATTCTAATGGAAATTAGTTATTTTTTAAACAATATAAAGAAAAATCATCTTACTTTTACATAAGATGATCTTTAAATTAATCAATAATACCTTTTCTATAATCTATTTTAAACGCTACTGCGATTTCTTTAAGGTTTTCATTTGAAATTGATTGAACAATTTTTTTATCACAAATCTTCATATAAATCTCAGCCGCTTTTTCAATAGTTTCAATTAAACCAAAAACTTCATCAAGAGTTCTACCTGTACAGAAAATACCATGTTGAGCCCAAATAACAGAACGATATTCTTTCATTAATTTTGATGTTTGTATACCAATTTCAGTGCCTCCACATAAAATCCAAGGTAAAACTGCTACACCTTCTGGGAAAACAACAATACTTTCTGTTTGCATTTTCCATAAGATTTCTGTAAATTTATTTGAAAATAATGGTAAGATATGAGTCATACAAATAATATTTAAAGGATGACAATGAATTACAAGTCGATGTGATGAGTCAAGACGTAATCTTTCAATATGACATTGTAAATGAGTAGGTGCTTCTGAAGTTGGTCTACCTCCATCTTTATAACCCCAAATTAATGATAAAGTATGTTTATCTTTTACTTTCATAATACCAAGATTAGTTTCTGGATCCTTTAAACAATTTTTAAAATATTTACCAGTTCCTGTAATAATAAAATATTTACCAATTAATAAAGATAAATCAATATCTTCATATTTAAACTCTCTTATAACATCGTTATGAATAATTGGTAAAATTTCATCTTCATTTAAAATATAAGATAAATTTCCTCCATTTCTTTCATCATAACCATGTTTATATAATAAATCTAAAATTTCTGTTACTTCTTCAATACATTTCATTTCAATTAACCTCTAACTTTAATTATTTTTTCTTCATATTTTTTTACTTTGTTATACCATTTTTCATCTGAAATAACATTTTCTTGTTTACAAAATTCTTTCCAAACTTCGTAATAAGGTAAATCTTTAATTTCTTCTTGTAATACTAGTAAAGTCGTAAAATCATAACTATCTTGTAATTTTTTCATATATTTCCAAGGTGTTAATAAAGCTTTCAAAATGGCTTTATACATATTTCTTGATCCTATAACAATTGAAGCCACTCTATTTAAAGAGCCATCAAAATAGTCTAAACCAATATATGTTCTATTTAAAGCATCACATTTAACAAGTTCATTTGCTACTTCTTGAAGATCATCATTTAGTTTTAAAACGTGATCTGAATCCCACCTTACTGGTCGAGAAACATGTAAAGCTAATTTAGGCGAAAATAATAATAAAGAACTAATTTTATCTGCAACATTTTCAGTTGGATGGAAATGCCCAGTATCAAGTAAACATAAAATATTATTTTTCATCGCATAAGATAAATAAAACTCATGAGAACCAGTAGTGTATGATTCTACCCCTATACCAAAGACTTTAGATTCAACTGAAACATCCATATAGTCTTTGTTATAATCATATTTTAAGATTTCATCTAAAGACTCTTTTAATCTTTGTCTTGGTCCAATTCTATCGGCAGGAACATCTTTTAATCCATCAGGAATCCAAATATTACATAAAGCTTTTTGATGTAATTCTTTTCCAAAATATTCAGTTATCTTTAAAGAATTAATAACATGTTTAATCCAATATTTTCTTACTTCTTCTTCAGGAGAAGACAAAGTTAAACCATTTTTAACCATATTAGAAGAAAATAAAGTTGGATTATAATCAAGGCCTAAATTGTTTTCTTTAGCAAAATCTACCCATTTAGTAAATTCATTAATTCCCACTTCACTACGATCAACTATTTTTTCACCAGCTTGATAAATGGCATGTAAATTAATTTTCTTTTTTCCTGGAATATATTTTAATGCTTCTTTTAAATCACTAGTTAATTCTTTAAAGTTTCTAGCTTTTCCAGGATGATTACCGGTTGATTGAATTCCACCTGTTAATGGTCCATCATTTTCAAAGCCTTGCACATCATCAAGTTGCCAGCAATGTATAGACACTACGACTTCTTTCATTTTTTGTAGAGCGGCATCAACATCTACACCATATTTTAAAAATTTGTTTTTAACTTCTTGATTCATTTTTTTCCTCCATTTGCATCATTAAATTACCTATTGAAGTTGCTTCTATTGGTAAAGCAATAACTTCTTTTTGTGTATAAAATTTAGTTAATTCATTTAAATATTTGTTTTTAGCCCCACCTCCAACAATATAAATTTTTTTAAATTTTTTATTAGTAATTTCTTCTAATTCTTCGATTGCTTGCTGATACGAAAACGCTAAAGAATGGTATACTAAGTTAATTAAATCAGCATTATTTTTTGGTAAGATCATTTTGCGGTTACTTAAATATGAAATAATTTCTTTTTTCATATCTTTAGGCGCTTTAAAACATTCATCATTAACATCAATTAATTCATTATATTTACTTAACGAAGCTAAACTAACCATATCAATAAAAGATAAAGATAATTCTTTAGCTAAATTTTGAATAATCCATAACCCCATAATGTTTTTTTGAAATCTAATATAATTAGGACCAAATTCATTTGAATAATTAGCTTGTTGAGCTTTTAAAGAAGTAATAGGTGTTTTTGTTTTTATTCCAAGTAATGACCAAGTTCCACTTGAAATATAAATTTCATCATCCATTTTTAAACATTCAATAGCCGATGCAGTATCATGAGAACAACATAATTTTACTTTAATATTGCCACCTACTTCTTGAATAATATCTTCTTTTAAATCACCTACTAATGTAGATGGCTTATAAACTTTTTCTTTAACAAATTCAGGAAATTGTAATTTATCGATAATTTCTTGAGAAACTTTTAATGTGTTTATATCATATAAGCCAGTTGTACCAGCATTAGTAAATTCTTTCATTTTAATTCCCGTTAATTTATAAGTTAAATATTCTGGAATCATTAAAAATGAATCGGCCTTTTTTAATCTTCCACTTACTTTATCTTCATATAATTGATAAATGGTATTAAAATTTTGAAATTGTGAACCGCTTATATTGTAAAGTTTTTCAAAAGGAATTTTTTTATGTACTTCATCAATAATAGAATTAGTTCTATTATCTCGATAAGCATAACATGGATAAATTACTTGATCTTTATTCATCAAAACATAATCACATCCCCATGTATCAATAGCTAAAGATTCAATCTGAGAATATTTTTCTAAACATAATTTAATTCCTTTTTTAATATTTAAAAATAAATTATCAATATCCCAAATTAAATGATTATTTTGATTTATAACACCATTAGGAAAGCGATAGATTTCTTCTAAAATTAATTGTTCATTTTCATAATGCCCAATAATATGTCTTCCACTGGAAGCACCTATATCAATTGCTAAATAATATTTCATTGTTTCACCTAATTATATTTTAAATTATCTATCTTTCTTTTATATAACTATCTTGCAAAATGATACAATTATATTGTATTATTAATTTATGCATCAAAGAATTCCATTAAATATTAGTAGCCTAATCTATATTTCAAAAACAGAAATAAACAAAAATTATAAAGCCACTTTACATTCTCATCCTAATTTAGAGATTCTTTATATTATTGATGGTGATGGCTTTATTGAAACAACCAACAAAAAAATACCTGTTAAAAAGGAGGATTTAGTTTTTATTAATCCTAATTCTAATCATCAAGAAACAAGTAATAAACATCTATCATTTTTTGCTATTGGTTTAAATAAAATGGAAATTTTTTCAAAAGAAAAATTCACAAAAAAAATCATTACTAAAAATGATTCTAATTTTTATTATTTATATGAAACTATTTATAACGAAGCCTTATCAAAAAAAGAAAAATATGATCTTATAATCAATAATTGTCTAGATAATATTTTAATTTATTTAGAAAGAAATATGAATTTATTAATTAACACTTCTTCTAATAGTGAATCAGATTTAATTAGTAATATTAAATATGTCATTGATAATAATTTTTCTTTGAATATTAAATTAAAAGATATTGCAAGTCGTTTTTCTACTTCCGTATCTTCTATTTCACATCAATTTAAAAAAGAAACCAATATGACAATTATTGAATATAAATTAAATAAGCAATTAGAAGAAGCCTATAATTTAATTAATGTTTCTAATATGACAATTTCTCAAATTGCTTATTCAGTTGGTTTTAATAACCAATCATATTTTAATAAAATGTTTAAAAAGAAGTATTACTACTCACCTAAACAAATGCGTTTATCGACAAGAAATATAAAATAGAACTGATGATAAACAAAAACTAAAAATAAGCGCTAAAGATAAATATTTAAATTTTATAGTTATTTTATTTTTATTTTCTAAAGAAAAATATTGCCCAACAAAATATGCACTAGGAATTAAAACTAATGTCATATAACGGAAATCTTGTGTGCAGGTTAATGGATAAATTATTTGGAAAGCAATATATGAAATAATAGTTATAATATAAGTTAATAACATTAATATATTATTAAAAGATTTAATATTTTTTATTAAAACATAAATCATACAATATAAAGCAAAAATAATTACTAAGATATTTGTAATTAAAAGCATATAAGCAAATATTTCTCCTTGCCAAAATGAATACTCACCAAACACAGAACATTTAAAAGTATATAACCAAACATTATAATCTAAATAATTATTATTGTTTGGTCGAAGAATACACCATAACCCTTCATTTAAATTAAATATATTAGGAATACCAAATCTTTGCCATAATGAATAAGAAACTACTCCTAATGATGATTTATATGGATTCATTCCAGGAACCCCAACACTAGTAATTCCAAATTTAACAATATTTCTAACAATAAACCACAAAGACAAAGGGGCAACAATTCCAATAAAAGTTAAACCTTGTAAAAGAGTTTTCTTATAAGTTTTGTTTTTGACATCTTTAACAAAATCATAGATAAAAATCATTAATAAAGGTGCACATATTAAAGCGGCTGAAACTTTACTCATCGCAGCAAGTCCTAAAGATACTCCGCATAAAATAATATCTTGCCATTTTCTATTTTGATTAAACAATAATCCATAATAGAAAGACATTATCATAAACATAAATGATAATCCTTCATTATTCATCCATCCTGCCATAATAAAAAATTGTGGATGAAAAGCCAAAAGTAATAAAGCAATAATTCGATAATATTTATTCTCTGAAAAATAAAAGATAATTTTTTTAATGTAATACAATGTTAAGCATCCTACAAAAGAAGATAAAATCATATTAGCGTTATATAAAGTAGCTACATCATTAGTTCCTTCAAAAAATTCATATATATGCATAAATAAAGCACATAAACTATGCCAAAGAGGAGGATGGTAAAATTGCCATCTCATTTCTTGAGGAAGCATTCCTGTACTATAAATAATATATGTATAAGAAAAATGACCTTGTCCAGAAAGATTTAAATTACCATTATTATACATTTCAACATCATGTTGACGAGTACTACTACCTGTATAAAAGGCATATCCAATTCTTAAAGTAAAGCCTATAATTAAAAGTAAAGTTGCTAATTTTTCTTCATCTAATTCTTTTTTACCATACAAATAACAACCTTTACCTAGAGCATAAACAATAGGCACAACCATCATTGTTCTAATAGTTTGTAAATTATCATTAGGACTACGACCTAATTTATATAAAACATCATATAAAATCCAAATAACAATATATAATAAAACCCATTTTAAAATAGATTTAATTACTTGATGCTTAGAAAAGAAATTCATTATTTTTTGCATTCTTTTTTATCCTCTTCATGATAAGATTTTTCTGTATTAACATTCCATAAATCTTCTTGAGTATATTTGTTAGATAAAATAATTTCTGAAGCAATCATGGCAGTTACCATGGAATGATCCATATTATTATAACGATGTTGACCATTTCTACCAACACATAATAAATTATCAAATGATTTTAAATCATTACTTACTTTATCAAAATTTATATAACTACCAAAATACGCTGGATATGCTTTTTTAACATTTAATCTACATGCATCCATAACATCATTTTTATCAATGATATCTATTTTTGCTAATTCATCTTTAGCAAATTCAATAAAATCATGGTCAGACATATTCCACATGTCATCATTTTCATTAACAAAATATTCTAACCCAACAAAAATTGTATTTTCTAAATCTTTTACCATATATGGTGACCAATTATTAAAAATTTGTAATCTTCCAACTTTAACATCTCTTTCTTGAATATAAATCCAACAATCAGGAACAATATTAGAAACAGTTTTTATTTTAGTTTGATTTTTAATTTTTAATTTTGGAAGTAATAAACCCACAGTAATAAAATCACGATACAATAAATTACTTGCTACTTCATAAGCTTCTTTATCATAAGAAGAAAATGATAAATACAAATCTTTAATTGGCATCGAAGAAATGTAATAATCAGCTTGATAAGTATTATTTTTTGTTTGAATTGATTCAATATGATGATCACTAACATTAATATGAATTACTTCTTCATTAAATAATATTTTTCCACCCATTTTAACTATATCATCCGCCATCGCTTCATATAATTGTCCTGGTCCATATTTTGGATAAGAAAATTCTTCAATTAAAGAAGTTTCAACTTTTTTACTATGAAATAATTTCTTAAATGGTTTAGCTAAAATTTCTCCTATTGCTTTAGATAAAGATAGTCCTTTAACTCTTTGAGCACCCCAATCTGCAGAAATTTCTTTTGGTGAAATTCCCCATACCTTTGTTGTATAATCTTCAAAAAACATTTCATATAAAGGTTTACCAAAACGGTTAATATAAAAGTTTTCTAAATTAGTTTCTTTTCTTTTATGAATGCTAGAACCAATATATCCCCATCCTGCTTTCCAAGTATTTTTAAAACCCATATTTTTAAAAGTTTCAAATTTCATAGAAATTGGATAATCAAAAAACTTTCTTAAAAAGAAGATTCTTGAAACTCTTCTTCTAAGTAACATTACTCGATCTTCTATTTCAGGATCAGGGCCATTTTCCGCTAGTTTTTTATTATTATGTAAAATAATATCATCTTTTGCTAACTTACCTTGCATTGGCATTATTTCATTCCATAAAGAAGTAACTCTTTCATCTTTAGAAAAGAAACGATGTCCACCAATATCCATTCTATTACCTTTATAATTAAAAGTTCTAGAGATTCCACCTATAACATCGCTACCTTCAAGAATTGTTACCTCTACTTCTTGTTTACTTTTTAAAAGTTGATATGCTGCTGTAAGTCCAGCAGGACCTGCACCAATTATTAATACTTTTTTCATAAAAAAATTTTCCTTAAAAATTTAAGTACTTCCTTACAAAAAATAATACTATGATTTAGCAAAATAAACAAGTAATTATCAAGTTGTTAATTTCTAACAATTTCTTTATTATTAATTATTTCATTTAATAAATTAAAAAAATCATTTTCTGAATTGACTTGTGTTAATTTTACTTTATATTCTTTAACATTTTTAAAACCTTTTAAATACCAAGAAGCAATTCCTCTTATTTCTAGTAAAGCAATATATTCACCTTTAAAATTTTTTAAAGCAAGATAATGTTCTTTTAAATATTCAATTTGTTTTTCGATATTTGGTAAAGGTAATTTAACATTGTTTGTATAATACTCTTTAATTTGTTTAATTAAAAATGGATTTCCTAAACAACCTCTTCCTATAGCAATACCATCACATTTAGTGTACTCTAATACTTCAATAGCTTTTTCTAAAGTATTAATATCTCCATTAGCAATAACAGGAATATTAACCGCTTCTTTAGCTTTTTTTATTAATTCATAATTAGCATTACCTGAATACATTTGACTTCTTGTACGACCATGAATAGTAATCAAACTAACTCCCGCTTTTTCAAGTGTTTTACAAGTTTCCACAACATTAATTTCTTCTTCATTCCATCCTAAACGTATCTTACAAGTAACTTTTTTATTAGACATTTTTACAATATTAAAAATAGTATCGTATAATTCTTCATTTCTTTGTCTTTTTAGCCAACTGGAACCAGCATTATTTTTAATAACTTTATTAACTGGACACCCTAAATTAATATCTAAATAATCATAATCAGCTTTTAATTGTAAAATTTCTAAACCCTTTAATAAAGAATCTTTACTACCACCAAATAATTGTATAGCAACTGGATGTTCTTCTTTACTTGTTTCAATCATTTTAAATGTTTCTTCATTTTGATAAATTAAAGCAAAATCTGAAATCATTTCAGATACGACTAAATCACATCCAAATTGTTTCATGAATGTTCTATAAGCTATATTTGTATAACCTGCTAAAGGAGCTAATATAATAATCGGTTTCATAGTAAGAATGATATATTTTTTTATTTATTCAGTCAATTTATTTCATTTCTTTAGTTAATAAATCGATTTCTATACTATCTCCATAATTGATTTTTGCAAAAGGATTAACAACATTTACTTTTTCTCCTTTTGAGTTTTTATATGTACAAATTTGTTGATGATTATTTAAATCAACATATGTTTCTAATCCAATAATCGATTTAGCGTTAACTAAATAATTACTATCTTTTTGATTAAACCCAGTTTTAGAAACCATTAAAGAAGGGAAATTAAAGTCTAATAAATAGCCATTATATGTTCCTTTTTTGAATTCAGGATTATAAGTTAATTTAGTGTTTGGAGTAACTTTGTTTGGATCAAAAACATATAATTGATGTTGATGTCCAGAAACATGCATATCAATGTTCATATTATTTAATTTAGCAACTGCTTTGGATTTAAAACCTTCATGATTTTTTCTATAATTTACAAATGGCAAAGGAATATGGCATGTTAATAAACGATAGTCATAAGATAAATAATCTTGTTTTAATAATTCTTCATCAAGAAGAGATAATTGCTCATTACGATATTCATCAAAATGAGCAGTGGTATAATATTCCCACCAATCATCATCATGATCTTCTCCTACATCAAGATTTAATCCATATACACCATCTAAATAAAAAGTATAGAAAAACTTTTGATCTTTAGATCCAACATACTTATATAATTGTTCTGCATATTCACCTTTAATTTCATGATTTCCTCTTGTATAAATAACAGGTTTTTCACCTTTTGTAATAGCAAAAGCAATCTTATTTGCAAAATTTGCATCTTCTTCATTTTGTACATAAGAAGTTAAATCTCCACCTAAAACAAGAAAATCCATATTTTCCACATATGAAGCAGTTTGAACCGCTCTTTTAAAATTTAAATGTACATCACTAATAGTAAAATATTTAATTCCATCAGATTTATCACAAGGAATAAAACTATATGTTTTAGTAATTTCTCTTCCTAAAAGCGCACCAAATGGTCCACGATAAATAGGATGTTGAACTGAAATAGTATATTCTTTTGCATTATTTAATTCAGACATTGGAACACATACTTTATGAACTTTAGTAAAAGATTTTTCACTTCCAGAAAACAAATCATAATACTCTTTATCACCAATTTTGACACTTCCCATAGAATTACTTGAAGAAGAAAAAACAATTTGATATTCATTTTCTACAGCATAAACAACTGGTTCATATGTAATGTAATTAATTGTAACTTTTAATAAACTACAAACACTAGCTAAGGAAATAATACTTATTAAAGTTATTTTAAAAGGTTTTGAATCTTTTAAAGGTGTTTTATGATAAAAGAAAATAAAGAAAATAGCAATTCCTATTAATAAAAGATAACCTAATGATTTAGCAAAGTTTCTAAATATGTATAAACTATATTCCATTGCTCCTAATATAAATATTGCTATAATCACAATAAGAAAAAGGAAGCTGACTCCTAATAAAATATAAGATAAAACTGGTTTTTTCTTATTTAATAAAAAATTAACAATTGATAATATTGCGACAATTACAAATAACACCATCACCAATACTGGTAAATCAAAAATAATTTTTGCATAATTTTTTTCATATCCCAATGTTTTTGAAATACCAGACCAGCAAATTCTCATTGCAAAAAATATTAATGCATTAAAACTAGCAATAATTAAACTAGCGTATTTTGCTGTTGTTTCTATAATTTTTTTCATAATAGTTAGTCTCCTAATAATTTAATTATATATCCAAGGAAAAAGTCTATCAAAGTTAATGCAATATTTACTTATAATTTGTTTATTAATTTTAATAAAATTAAATAATGTTTAAACTCTTTTATATTATTTCCAATCATCACGTGTAGTAATTTCAGTTATCGCTTTTGTTGTAAGTCTTAATAATTCAGATTTTTCATTAGTTAAAACTTCACCATTTTCTTCAGCATTACATAATGGCGATTCAATTTCGTTAAACATATATTCAACTATATCGCTAATGTTTTCTTCATTATACTCTTCAAGATTCATAACAGATAAAATCTTTTTTCTTAAAAATTCATCAATTTCTTTGCTATATTTTTTCATATTATTTCTTCTCATTGAATCAAACTATTTTTAAAATCAAATTCATTTTATCATAGTATATATATAGCATTTTCGTTATTAATTATTGTTTTTTCTAACTCTCCACAATGCCATTGGATGTGCATGGATACGCTCTAATATTTCTTTATCTTCAAATAAAAGTTCAGGACGATAGTTTTTATTAGCAAACTCTTTTACAAATTCTTTTTCTTTATCGCTAAACACAAGCAAATCTTGTGAGTATTGTTTTATTGAAGCGATTATTACATCCTTCTTGAAATGGTCGTTTTTGTTAAGCATAGGTTTTAATTGCCTATTAATATCTCTATCAGTAACACCATCTAAAATATCAAGTGAAAGATCACAAATACTGGCATCGCCACCAATACAGTTATATAAAATTGTGCACTTTTTAAGCATTTCTTTATCTTCAACAAAACCATTTTCAATAAGTCCATAAACATCGTAAATATCTCTTGGCTTACAACGGCCAATAAGCGCTGCAATTTTACTTCCGTATAATTCACAAGCACTTAAAACTTTTACATTGACTTCACTCTCAGCAACAGGAGTTTTAATAGGTTTAGCATTTAATGGAAGAACATGCTTTCTATCAAGATAATTTATTTCTATTTTAATATTATCACGATTTCCAGCATTATTGATATATTGAAAAACGGCGGAATCTAACGCAAAATATCTTTTGCTTTGTGGCGAAAGCGAATAATTCTTTTGATATAATGCCATTTGTAAAAAAACCCACAATTCTTCCTTATCTTTTTCCATTTCTTCTTTTGTGTCACCAATATAGTCTAAGTCTATATCAACGGAAAGTCTTGGAAGTTTACGATAAAACAAATTGATAGCAGTGCCACCTTTAAGCGCAAGTTTATTTTTCCATTTAGACATAAATAAAAACTCTAAAATATCTGCAAGTCGCATAACTTTTTCAACATTATCTTTTATATAGTTTGTTTCTTTTGCTATTTTAACAACGTTTTTTTGTGATAAGTTTATCATATCAGTTCTCCGTATTTATAAGTTTTTCAGGATACATAAGTTTCCAATATTTATCCGTTTTTCTAGGCATCTTTTTATTTTCGCTTATATCTTCTAGTTTTATAGAGCAATTTTGCTTGCATATATCAAAAAAATTTTGTGAAAGAAGGTCTTTTTTTAACAGTGAAAATAAAAAACCTGCTTTTTTATAAATGAATTTCTTATTATACTCTTTCAAATAAGTTAATAAAGATTGCTCATCAAGATGTGTAATACCATTTAACGCCATAACAAGTTCTTCAAGTCCACCTGCAAGATCAATACGATCAATACAATCAACAATCGTTCTTTCTAAATCAGTAACAACAATTTTTGCATTTTGTTCTAAACGCAATATTCCTCCCTTTGCATTATAAGAGAAAAACTTATATTCAAGTCCATTATATTCAAATGGCATATTTCTTTTATCTATAAAAACCTGCACTTCAGAAAACATTTGATTGCTAAGCCCGTGAAATTCCAACGCCGAATGATATGCAACGCAAGCATTTTCAAAGAGCGCTGATGCTATTTCAAAACGGCTTGCAAAAATATCACCTGTTAAAGGATTTACTGTCGCATATAACCCATTTTTTATTTTTGCTATACGTCCAATACCAATTAATGATTTTAATTTAGCTTGCATACTGCGAACACTTGTAAAATTCTCTAAAATATCTTGTGTACGAAATAATGCATATGTTTGATAAAAATCTTTCATTTCTACATTTCCCTTTATCCATTTATACCTATTTTACATAATTTACGAATAAATATCAGCGTTTTTTATACAATTTAAGTAATTTCATAATAAACTTTTGATTTATAACAATTTTACTGCAAAATACTGCATTAGTTTTTCGATGTCAATAATTCAATATTCATTTCGTAGCTAGTATTTCAATTTAATCATTTATATTATGCTTACATTTTTATTTACAATTTTCTAGTAAAAAAAAGATAACGTTTCCGTTATCTCTATAAATTTATTTTTCTTCTTTAGATGAATTATCTTCTTCTGTTTGTTCGTTTTCTTTTGGAAGTTCATCATGATCCATTAAGTAAGCAATTTCTTCAGCAGTAATTGTTTCTTTTTCCATTAAAACATTAGCAATTAAAGTAACTTTATTACGATATGTTTTAATTGTTTCTAATGCTTGTTGATGAGCATATTCAACAATATTTCTTACTGCAGCATCAATTTCATTAGCTACTTGTGAAGAGAAATTCTTTTGTGCGGAAGTATAATCTCTTCCTAAGAATACAGAACCTTGATCAGATTCATATTGAATAGGACCTAAATCAGACATACCATATTGAGTAACCATTGCTCTTGCAATTCTAGTAGCTACTTCAATATCGTTAGATGCACCAGTAGAAACATCATCAAAGAAAACTTCTTCAGAGGCTCTTCCACCTAAATAACCAATAATACGCGCTTCAAGTTCAGCTTTAGTCATTAAGAAGCGATCTTCTTCTGGAGTCATCAAGACATGACCACCAGTTCTACCTCTTGGAATAATAGTAACTTTTTGAACTTTATCTGAATGAGGAACTTTCATACCAATAATTGCATGTCCAGCTTCGTGAAAAGCAACCATTGCTTTTTCTCTATCAGAAAGTGATTTTGATGATTTAGCTGGTCCTGAAATTCTTCTATCAATAGCTTCATCAATTTCTCTAACAGTTACTTTATCTTTATTTTCTCTAACCGCAAGAATTGCTGCTTCATTAAGAATATTAGCTAAATCCGCACCTGAGAAACCAACAGTTCTTTTTGCAATAGCGTTAAAATCAACACTTGGGTCAATAATTTTGTTTCTTGCATGAACTTTTAAGATTGCTTCTCTACCTTCTCTATCAGGTAAATCAACTGTAATCTTTCTATCAAAACGTCCTGCTCTTAATAAAGCTGGATCAAGAACATCATCTCTATTTGTTGCCGCAATAACAATAATACCAGCATTATCAGCAAAGCCATCCATTTCAACAAGTAATTGGTTAAGGGTTTGTTCTCTTTCATCATTTCCTCCACCCATACCTGTTCCTCTTTGACGACCAACAGCATCAATTTCATCAATAAAGATTAAACATGGTGCAGTTTGTTTTGCTTTTTTGAACATATCTCTAACTCTACCAGCACCAACACCAACGAACATTTCAACAAAGTCTGATCCTGAAATAGAATAGAAAGGAACTTTTGCTTCACCAGCAACAGCTTTGGCAAGCAAAGTTTTACCTGTTCCTGGTGGCCCAACTAAAAGAACACCTTTTGGAAGTTTAGCTCCGAATTTAGAATATTTTTCAGGTTTTCTTAGATAATCAACTAATTCAACCATTTCAGCTTTACATTCATCACATCCAGCTACATCATCAAATTTAACTCCAGAAGCATCTTCTCTTCTTGCTCTTGAACGATTAAAATCTAAAGCTGAATTGTTAGATTTAGAAATTGAATTACTCATTCTTGAAAATAAGAAAATAACTAAGACAATCCCTATTCCTGACATTAATATACTTGGGAAATAATCTGTCCAGAAATTACTTTCATAAGGATCAATTCTATTTAAAATTTTATCTGTATAGAATTTTCCACTATCAGGATTATCTGGCTCATTTAAACGATACTCTAAAATATAATTTAATGCGTAATTATAAGCACTGTAACTTAAATTATTTACACCAAAAGAATAATATTTTCCTTCTTTTTCATATTGTCCAGATAAAATCATAATATCTGGTGAAGTTTTAATGGTGACATTTAAAGCAGTAATATTATAATTATACAAAGCTGATTTTTCTAATTTTTCTTCTTTAAAATCAACCTCTTTAGTATCTTCTTCATTAAAAGCCATCAAAATATTAGTGCTATTAATTTCACCTTCTTTTGCTCTATTAAATCCACCAAAAGAAACAAGTAAAGCAACAATGACACCAATAATTAATAAGTAAGGTAGAATAAACGAAAAGAAATTACCATTTTTTTTGTTTTGTTTCATTAACTAGCCTCCTAATAACATTATTAATAATATAAATTTAAGTGAGAAATATTATATCATACTTATTTTGTCTTTAACAATATAGAGTTTTTTTTCATCTTGGCTCTTACGGGGAACAAAGATAATCTCACCTTTATTATTTACAATCTCAGGCCAATATAATCTTTTTAAATATGGAACTTTTTCATCAATTAATAATCTAGAAACACTTTTATTAATTGAACCAATTTTAATTTTCCTATCTTTTTCAACATTTCTTATTATCAAAGGATAACTGTCTTTTTTAATATAAAATGTACTTGGATCAGAGATTAAATCAAAATAAATATATTTATTCTCAATAATCATCGGTTTTTCGACGACTACATAATATTTATACATATCATTTTTAACTAATTTTAAACTACTATACTCTTTTATTAAAGAATAGTCCTCATTTAAATGAATATCTTTATTTCCATCTAAAGAAGATATTTGTTTTTTTATATCTAACAAACGAGCCTTTGATAAATTTATATTAATAAATTGAGCAATATATGCATATAGTAAGCGATCTTTTTCTTCTTCATTTAATTTATTAAATTCAGTTAAGGAAATAGTATCACATAATATACGATTAATTTTTTTATTTATAGTACTTATCTTTTTATTTTCTTCTTCAATTTCTTTTAATAAAGCAAGTTTCTTTTTAGAAGAATATTTACTTAAAACTTCTAATCTTATCTTGTTTCTACTTAAATTAACATCATTATTTGTGTAATCAAAAGAATAAGGGATTTTATTTTGTTTACAATATTCTTCCAATTCGTTTTTTGTATATTTTAATAAAGGTCTAATAATAAATATTTCTTTGATATTAGTTTGTTCTTGAAGTCCATAATAACTAACATATCCTCTTTGTTTTTGTAGTAAATATGTTTCTAGTAAATCATCTTGATGATGTCCAACAAAGCATTGATTAATTTTATATTTTTTTCCAATTTTAGCAAAAAAATCATATCTAACAACTCTAGCCCAGTTTTCAAAGTTGCCATAATCAATTTTATAGTGAGCGTTTAGTATTTCACAAGTAACATTATTTTTTTTACAAAATGCTTTAACCATCTTTTCTTCATCATTTGAATTACTACGGTGATGGTAGTTTACAAAACAAACTACTATAGAGTATTTACTTTTAATCAGTAAATCAAGAAGCGCCATTGAATCTGGTCCACCAGAAACCGCGACAAGATATTTTTCATCTAAAGGGTACTTAACTATTTTTTCCATATAATATATATTATATGATTTTTAATAAATTAAAAAGATATTATTTATTTTTCTTTTTCGATTCTCTATTCTTTAAATAAAGGATAAAAGTTATGAAAAAAAATAAAGTTTATTTACTATATGGAAAAAACACCATCAATATAATTATTATTGAAGCTATATCATTTTCAATTTTAACAATAGCAGGAGTAATTTTAGGTATTATCTATAACATAATATATTTATTTACATTTATTTTATGTGCAAGTTTTTTTATTTTCGATTTATTAAAAAAAATAAAATATAAATTAACTTTAACTCAAGAAGAAATTATCGTTAATAATGATGAACTTCCTCAAAACAAAAAAATTCAATATTATATCAATATCAAATATAAAGAAATTAAAGATATATTTATCGAAGAAAAAAATATTGATTCAAAAGGTAATAATTATTACAAAGTAAATAAATTTTTATCATTTAAATGTTCTTCTGTAAAAAGAATTTCTATAAATTATTTAAAAGAAGAAGAAATAGACTCATTAATTGAAGACATTTTATATTTTTCAAAAATTAATAAATCACTTGAAGAAATTAAAACCACCTCATATTAGAGATGGCTTTTTTACTTAAACACCTATTTTATAAACTTTTTTTGCTTGAAGTCCACGTTCTGTTTGAGCTAAATCAAATTGAACTTGTTGTCCTTCATTCAAAGAACGATAACCTTCTTCCATAATTTGTGAATAATGAACAAAAATATCTTCACCTTCGCCACGATTAATGAAACCATATCCTTTTTCTGCATTAAACCATTTTACTTTTCCTACCATGTTTACACCTCTTTCCTGCATTTAATACTCTTTTATTATAACTCATTTAGTTAAGTATGCTTATTTTTTTCATCATCAAAGTTCAATGTTTTTCGACATGAATATGACATAACTAAAAATTTTATTTTCTTTGGTTTTATTGTTTTTAATAATTCATAGCACGCTAATAGAGTGGATCCAGTTGTTAATACATCATCCACTAGTAAGATATTCTTATCTTTTAAAGTATATGCATTATTATTTAAACTAAAATATTGTTTAATTGCTAAGCGATTAACTTTATTTTTTGATGATTGTTTTACATCTTTAGTTTTAATTAAACATTTGCAAGTTTTTATTTTTAAGCATTTAAACATTTCCTCAACATGATTAAATCCTCTTATCTTATTTTTTTCTTCATAAGAAGGAACAAATACTATTACATAATTAAAAAATATTATTCTAAATAAAAAAGCATAATGATTAATAAAAGCATCTTTAAGTGCTATATCATAGCAACCTTTAAATTGATATAGCAAATCTTTAATTATATCTTGGTATGGATATATTCCAATTCCAGAAAGATCATCTAATTGAATTTTTTTAATCGATGGTTTCATTTTAGTTAAACAATCAAAGCAAATGTTAATATTTAATAATTTCATTAAAGGATCAATTTTATTAAAACAAATTAAACAAAAGCTATTTATTGGCTTGTAAAATTTTTCTTTTAGCTTCTTGCATTGAAGTTGAATTATATCCACCTAAAAACACCACCTCTCCATCATAAGCATCTATTTTTCTTCCTACTCTTCCTGCGATCTGAATTAATGCTTTACTATCAAAAAGGTAATTATCGGCATTATAAACTATAACTTGCAAGTTTTTAATAGTAACACCTCTTTCTAAAATTGAAGTTGTTACTAAAAATAACACTTTATTTTTCTTAAAATTTTCAATTATTTCTTCTCTATTTTTCTTTTGAGAGTGAACACACTCTCCATTTTTAAAAAACACCTTTAAAAACATATATAATCTTTCACAAATTTTAATGGTCGGAACAAAAATTAAAGTTGGTTTATTACATTTTAAAAACTTGTTTAATTTATAAATTAAATATATATTTTTACCAATAAAAAATTCTTTAATAGTTGGTACAGGTAAAGGATGATTATGGTATCTTTTATTTAAAGTAAAGATTAATCCATTTTGTTTAATAATCTCCTCTTTAATATTATCTAAAGAAGTCGCAGACATCATAATATAATTACCTTTAACACTCTTTTTAAACATAGTGTTTAATAATTGGTTATTATAAAAAGGAAACGCATCTACTTCATCAAGAATTAATAAATCAAAATAATTTTCAAAACGATAAAGTTGATGAGTAGTTAAAATAATAATATCTCCAGATAAATTATTAGTATGACCTCCATAAATAGAAATAACCTTTTGATGAGGAAAAGCATCTTTTAAACGAGGGAATAAATCAATAACAACATCTTTTCTAGGAATAGCAAATCCAACTTGTAATTTATGTTTTAAACAATATTCAATTGTTTTATATACTAATTCGGTTTTACCTGAACCACATACTGCATTTATTAAAACATTTTGATGATTAATAAATGCTTTTAAAACATTTGAAGATATTTCTTCTTGCTTTTTAGACAAATTATATTTTAAATCTAATATAACTTCATTATTAGAAGAATTGTTTATTTTAGCTTTTTCTCCTTTAAAAGTAATACATCTACGACAATAAATTGTTCCATTATTAAAAGCAAAATATTTATCATCTTCTGCTAAACATATTTCACATTTTGCCATAAAAAAATACTCCTATATATTTTAATTAGAGTATTTTTTTAATTTTAATTAAATTTTTTCTATTGATGTAGAATATAATTTTTCTGGATTTAAATTAACATCACCTTTTACAATTTCAAAATGCAATGATTTTCCTGATTTTTCAGTATACAAAGATGTTCCAGCTTTAGCAATTTTATCTCCTTGAGAAACTTTTTGACCTTTATTTACCACCACTTCATCAAGAGAAGCATAAATAAATTTAATTCCATTTTCATGAGTTAAAATAACAATATTCCCAAAACTAGCATCATTAATTTTATCTGTAACAGTCCCTGAAATTGAAGCTACAACATCGAAGTCTTTACCATCATAACTGTAGTCACAACCTTCAGAAAGCATATATGTTCTTTTTGTTCCTGGAATAGAAACTATTGATTTTGCCTTAATTTCACTACTTGCAGTTTCTTCATAAAAATAATGATCGATATTACATTTTACTGTATATGGTCTTATTATTTCTTCGACCTTTTCATCTACTGGAGGATTAACACTTGTTGTTGTATTATCATTTGAAGTTGTTACATAACTAATTGGCGGTTCACTTGTTGGTTGATTAGATGCATAAATCAAACTTGATCCTACAATAATTATTCCACCTAAAGTAATTGCCGTTCCTAATTTTAAAGAAGCATTCCAATTTTTGATATTTTTAAAAAAGTTTTTCATTCTCTTTTTTCACCTCAATAATAATTTGGCTCAAAAAAGAATTTTTATACATATAATATTAAATTAACTCTAATATTTTTAAATAATCATTTAATTCTAATTCTTCTGGACGAGCATTTTCTTTTATATTACATCTAAAAAGAATCTCTTTAATATTTTCAATATTATGTAAATTGTTATATAAAGTTTTTCTTCTCATGCGAAAAGAATTATTTAATAATTGATATAATTTTTTTTCTTTTTGATAATCTCTATTTTTATTAAAAGTTAATTTTAAAACAATCGAATCAACATTGGGTGAAGGAAGAAATTTATCTCTAGAAACCTTATTAACCACTTCCATTTTTCCTAGATATGATAAAAATATTGATAAAGGAGAATAATCTTTACTGCCTTTTTTTGCCATTATTCTAAGTCCAGCTTCTTTTTGAACCATAAAAACAAAACTTTCAATTTGTAAAGGTAATAAAATTACTTTTTCAATAATTGGAGTAGTTAAACTATAAGGAATATTAGAAACAACACTAATTAATTCATCATATTTTAAATCTTGTTTTAAAAAATCACCTTGTATAACATGAAAATTATTCTTATTTTTGAAAAAACTTTCTAAATGATTAACCATTGTTTGATCTATTTCATAAGCATATAAAAGATAATTTCGATTTACTATTTCTTCGCTAAGCGCTCCTAACCCTGGGCCTATTTCAATAATAGTTTTACTTTTTCCATTTAAAGCATCAACTGTTTTAATAACTGTTTGATAATCAATCAAAAAATTTTGTGAAAACTTTTTTTTAGGATTAGCTAGTAAACTAACCATAGTTTTAATAACATATTCTTTACTACTAATCATTTAAAGCCTCCTTTAATTGTTCTAATGAGATATTTAACATATTTATTTTTTTTAATAATGATTTACTATTGTTATATCCTAAAGAAAATTTTTTTGATATTTTTTCTCTTTGCAAAGAAGAATTTTCACTACCTGCTAAACCTAGTGAATAAAAATCATTCATAGTAATTTGATTATTCTTTTCTTGATTATAAAAAACATAATTACTAAGAGCGTTTAAAATCTCTTCTTTTTCAGTTTCTGCAATTCCTAATTTTTTTCCATTACTTGCTTTATTTCTATCTACATAAGCATGATATACGTTTTTAACTTTACTAGCAATTTTATTTCTTATTTGCGTACCAGGATAATCTGGATCAGTAAAAATAATAACTTTCCTAATCTTTGATAATTCATCAATATAAGCAATTGTTTCTTCATCAATAGCTGATCCATTACAAATAACAAAATCGGCATCTACTAGATTTTCAAGTCTTTGTACATCAGTTTTCCCTTCTACTACAATTACTGGTTTCATATAGAGAAAAATTTCCTACCATTTTCATAAGTTATTTTACAAACATCATCGTAAAACATATTTCTTAATAAAGCAATTTCTTGAATAGTATAAATAATTCTTGCAGGTTCATTTCTTTCTCCACGATGAGGAGTAGGTGTTAAATAAGGTGAATCAGTTTCTACTAGCAATCTATTAATATCAACTTCTTTAGCTACTTGTTTAGGCGTGGAGGCATTTTTATAAGTAACTGGTCCATCTAAACCAATATAATAGCCTCTTTTCATTAAGATTTTCATTACTTCCACCGAATATGAAAAACAATGAAATACACATCCATATAATGGTTTATTTTCATCTAAAACAGCTAATGTATCTTCACAAGCATCACGAGAATGAACAATAATTGGTAAATGTAATTTATTAGCTAATTCAATTTGTTTAATGAAAAATATTTTTTGTTTTTCTTTATTATCTTGATAATAATGATAATCTAAACCAATTTCACCAATTGCTTTAACTTTTTTATTTTGAGCGAGTTTTTCTATTTCTTCTAAGCAAGAAAGATCTAAATTATATACTTCACCAGGAAAAATTCCTATTGCAGAATAAATAAAAGAATATTTACTTGCTAAATCAATACTTTTTTTTGAATTTATAATATTATCACTTGGAATTAACATTAATTCAACTTTATTATCTTGCGCTCTTTTTATAACATCTTTTAAATCCGTAAAAGGATCATCGTAAAGATGGCAATGTGTATCAAAAATCATCTTTATTTCCCCACACAAAAACGAGAAAAAATCTCTTCTGATAAATCAATATTAACATTCATTCCTAAGATTTCTTTTAAACTATCATAACTTTCTTTAATAGAAACACTTACTAAATCAATAGGAACATTATTTGAAGCATCTTCTTGAGCTTTTAATAAACTATTTTTAGCTTTTTGTAATAAACCAACTTGTCTAGATGTACATAAAGAAGGCGTTAAATCACTACTTGATAAATTAAATAAAGATAAGATTTTCTTTTTTAAAGGACTAATATCTTTATTTAAAGCGGAAATATAGATTTTATCATCATCAACTTTATCTATTAAATCTTTCTTGTTATAAACTAAAATATAGTTTTTATCTTTAATAGAGTTAAGTATTTCTTTTTCTTCACCGTTAATTTGTCTTGTTGCATCTAAAACCATAATTACTAAATCAGCATTTTTAATACTTTCTTGAGATTTACTAATACCAATTTGTTCAACAACATTATCAGCTTTTCTAATTCCCGCGGTATCAAGTAAATGTAAAGGTAATCCATCCAAATTAATATTTCCTTCCACTATATCTCTAGTGGTTCCTGGAACATTAGTTACAATTGCTTTTTCTTGATTTAAAAAAGCATTTAATAAAGATGATTTTCCTGTATTTGGTAAGCCAACTAAACAAACATTAATCCCATGCATAAAATATTGAGATTTTTTTGATTGAGATAATAATTTATCTAATTCATTAACCATCTCTAAACATTCTTTTTTGATTCTAGAATAAGTGACCTCTTCAATATCTAAATACTCTGGATAATCAATATTTACTTCAATATTACTTAATAAAGAAGCCAAATTATCAATTAATGGTTTTATTAAAGATGAGGTTTCTCCATTTAAAGAATATAATGCTAATTTTTTTGCTTCTAAAGTATTAGCCTCTATTGTAGATAAAATAGCTTCTGCTTGGACTAAATCAATTTTATTATTATAATACGCTCGAGAAGAAAATTCTCCTCTTTCAGCAAGTCTAGCACCTTTAGAAATAATTAATTCAATTACTTGATTAGCAATTAACATTGATCCATGAGTAGAAATTTCCACAACATCTTCACCTGTAAAAGATTTTGGTGAAGCAAAATAAGTTAATAAAACTTGATCAACAATTTCTTTACCATCAATAATATTTCCATAATAAACATGATTAGGTTTTTCTATTGGTCGTGAAAAAATTTCTTGAGCAATAGTTTTTGCTTCATCTCCTGACATTCTAATAACGGCGACTGCTGCATTTAATGGAGGAGTAATTAAACTAACAATTGTTTTCATTTTGACTCCTTAACGAAAATAAATCTTCAAAAAAATGTGGATATGATTTCTTTACACATTCTTCACCATCTATTATACAATTTCCTTTACTTAAAACACTAAAAATTGTTAATGCCATACAAATTCGATGATCATTATGACTAGAAAAATGATAACCTCCTTCATAAGAGGCTTTACCATTAATAATTACTTCATCATTAACAATATTAATATCAACATTTGCTTTTTTTAATTCATCAAACATACATTTTAAACGATTACTTTCTTTATATATTAATCTAGAAAAATTAATAAATGTAGTTTTACCATAACTATAAGAAGCTAAAACAAAAAGTATTGGTCCTAAATCTATACAATCTTTTAAAGAAATTGTTTGACCTTTAATAATTGAAGAATTGAAACTCACTTCATTTTGAAAAAAATCAATTTTTGCTCTTCCATCCATCAATATTTCTAGAATTTTTTTATCACCTTGTAAAGAAGTTAAATTTAAATTTTCAAAAATAACTTTCCCTTTTAAAGCTCCTAAAACAGCAAAATTTGCTAAAGAAGAATAATCTTGTTCAAGCACAATATCATTAGAGCAATAATTAATTTTATTTAATTTTATAAGATTATCTTCGTTAATAAAACTAACTCCAATATCTTCTAAAGATTTTAAACTCATTTCTACATAAGAAAAAGATTCCATATTTACAGGATATTTAATATATTTATCTTCTTTACTTAACCCTAATAAAAATAAATAACCTGTAATATATTGACTAGAAATATTCTCATTTAAAATAAAATTATCAACTTTTATTTTTCCAAAAACTTCTAAATACGTATCTTGTAAATTATATTTAATGTTTTGATTTTTTAAAAATTCTTCAATAGGCTTAATTCCTCTTTTAAATAAAGATTTACTTCCATTTATTTTAATATGAGAAGATAAATAGCAACTAATAAAAAATAAAAATCTTAAAGTAGAAGCACTTTCTTTAACATCAAATTCAACATAATTAGGTGCACTTTTCCTTTTAAAAAAAGTAATTTTATTTTCTTCAATTAAAAATTCACCACCTAATTTTTCTAAAGCCTTTAATGTTAAATAAACATCCTCACACATTGAATAATAAGTTAAAGATGATTTCTTATTAGCAATAAAAAAAGAAATTAAATAACGATGAAAATAACTTTTTGAAGAAGGCAAACTAACTTTTCCACAAGGAACAAAAGAAGGGATATTCATTAATAAATATCCCTTCCAATAGCCTTAGCAATTAATTTAGATTTTTTAACAATTTGAGCAAATTCTTCAAAATCAATGCATTGCGCTCCATCAGAGAAAGCACATTGAGGATTATTATGAACTTCCATCATTACTCCATCTGCTCCACAAGCAATCGCTGCAAGTGTCATAGGTTCAACTAATTCTCTTCTTCCAGTTCCATGAGAAGGATCAACAATAATTGGTAAATGAGTTATTTTCTTTAAATAAGGAACAGAAGCTAAATCTAAAGTATTTCTAAATGCTTTTTCAAATGTTCTAATTCCTCTTTCACAAAGAATAACATTTTTATTACCACCATTAACAATATATTCTGCTGCCATTAATAATTCTTCAATTGTCGCAGACATTCCTCTTTTTAATAAAATTGGTTTATTTATTTTACCTAAAGCTTTTAACAATTCATAATTTTGCATATTTCTTGCACCAACTTGAATAATATCTACTTTTTCAACAAATTCAGGAATTTGTTCAATAGATAAAATTTCTGAAACTACTGGCATATTAAAATAAGTTTTTACTTTTTGTAAATCTTTTAAACCTTCTTGTTTTAAGCCTTGGAATGAATATGGTGAAGTTCTTCCTTTATAAGCTCCACCTCTAAAAATTTTAGCTCCAATCTTTTGAACATTTTCAGCAATATATAAAGTTGATTGTTCTCCTTCAATTGAACATGGTCCAGCAATTAAAACAACATTTTCTTTTCCACCTATTTTAATTCCATTAACCTCAACAATCGTATCTTCTGGATGATATTTTCTACTTACTTTTTTATAAGCAGGAGTAATTCTTTTAACATCATCAACACAATCAAACGAACGAACAATATTATCATCAAGTAAAGAAGTATCACCAATAACTGTCATTACTTTTGTATTATTACCTTGAATAATTTCATAAAAGAAATTGTTATCTGCCAAATAATCTTGTAATTCAATAATACTTTTTTCTGTGGCTTCATTTTTTATAATTAGAATCATATTTCATTCTCCTTAAAACTAACTAACGCTTGGTGATAACCTTCTATACCAAGACCTTTGATAACCTTAAATGCATATTCAGAAATATATGAACGCTTTCTATATTCTTCCCTTTTTTCTATATCAGTTAAATGAACCTCTATACAAGGAATATTTGTTGATTTTAAGGCATCTAAAATTGAAATTGAGGTATGTGTATAACCCCCAGCATTTAATATTATACCATTAAATTTTTTAAAATAAGCCTTTTGTATTAAATCAATGATTTTTCCTTCATAATTGGATTGATGAATTTCAACTTTAAGATTATTTTCTTTAGCCCAGATTTTTATTTTCTTTTCTAAATCATGATAAAAAGTAATTCCATATAAATTTATTTCTCGAATACCAAGCATATTAATATTTGGTCCATTAATAATCATTATCTTCATCTTAAACTCTCCAAAATTAAATTAATTGTATTAAGTTTTGTTCCTTTACAATAAATTTCTTTATCTGAATATTTTTTATATATTTCTATTCTTTTTTCATATAAATCTTGTAAAGCATTATCATCAACAAGTAAAGGTCTAGTTTTCTTTAAAGACTTTATTTTTTTTATTGAATATAAATCTCTATTTAAAAATATAACAATTCCATTTCTTGATAAAATTTCTGCATTTTCTTCGTTTAAGAAAGTTCCTCCCCCAGTAGAAATTATTTTTCCTCGAACATCTTTTATACTTTTTACTATTTGATTTTCTTGCTCTCTAAAAGCACTTTCTGAATATTTTTCAAAATACTCTTTAATTGAAACATTATTAATTTTTTCAAATTCTTCATCTAAATCAAGATATTCCATTTTTAATTTTTTTGATAATATTCTTGAAGCTGTAGTTTTTCCAGAAGCAGGCATTCCAATTAAAACAATATTATTATATTTTAACATTGTTTGATGAAAAATATTTTTATACACAATTTCACTATATTTAACATTAAAAAATAATTCACTTGCTAAAATTGCTTGTTCAACAAGCATTTCTAGTCCTGAAATAATTTTAATATTTCTTTTTTTTGCTTCTAATAAAAAATTTGTTTTATATGGATTATAAATTATATCAATACATAAACTTAAATACGGAAATTTTTTTACATCTATTAAAGTATCTTTTTCATAATTTGGATACATTCCATATGGTGTAGTATTAATAATACAATCTATATCAAAATAATTATCTAATTCTTGGTAAGTAATAACATTCTTCTTTTTCGTTCTTGAAACAATATATATTTCTTTAGCGGATAAATCAATTAAAGCTTGTTTAATAGTTTTTGAAGTTCCTCCAGAGCCTAAAATCAAAACTTTTTTATTTTCAAAATTGATGTTATGTCTTTTTATCATCTTGATAAAACCATAATAATCAGTATTATAGCCTTTTAAATGATTATTTTGATTAATAATAGTATTAACGGCCCCTATTAAAGAAGCTTTTTCATCAATTTCATCTAAGTAAGTAATAACTTTTTCTTTATAAGGAATAGTAACATTAATTCCTTTAAAATCTTTATTTTTCATAAAATTTATAAATTCATTTTCATCTAAAGATTTTAAAACATATTCTTTTTGTGTCAGTAAAGTATGAATATATTGTGAATAAGAATGAACTAATACTTTTCCAATCAATCCGTATTCCATTTTTTTCCTCTTAACATCATTTCATAAATAACATAATAAGTTAACGCCTCAATAACTGGTTTTATACGATGAACTAAACAACTATCATGTCGACCTTTTAAATTTAATTCAATGTTACTTTGATCTTGAACATTAATTGTTTTCATTGTTTTAGAAATAGATGAAGTTGGTTTAATAATAGTTTTAAAACTAATCACTTGGCCATTAGAAATACCACCATTAATTCCTCCATTATGATTAGTTAAATAAGTAACTTTTCCATCTATATATGACATTTGATCATTTACTTCACTACCTCTAGAGGAAGCAAATTTAATTCCATCACCAAAAAGAACCCCTTTAACTCCTCCAATAGAAAATAAAGCATGTGAAATCATACTTTCTAAACTATCAAAAAAAGGTTCACCTAAACCAATGGGAACTCCTTGAACAAAAGTTTCAACAATTCCACCAAGAGAATCATTATCTAATTTTGCTTTTTCAATTTCTTTTTGCATTAAAATAGATTTTTCTTTATTAGAAGTTGCAAATAACCCCTCTAACGAATTAATATCAACTTCTTCATCATCAAAAACATCACCAATTTGATAAATTCGAGAAGTAACCTTAATATTAGGTAAAATACTTTCTATAATCGCTCCTAAAACAATAATAGGCGCGGTTAATCTTCCAGAAGAATATCCTCCACCTCGATAATCATTATAATGATGATATTTTTCATAATAAGTATAATCTGCGTGAGATGGTCTTATATTCCCTTTAATATAATCTTCACTTTTGACATCTTTATTTTTAATAATAAAAACAAGAGGACTGCCATCAGTATAATTATTAAAAACTCCACTTAAAAATTCAATTTTATCTTCTTCATTCCTAGAAGTAGATAATTTATCATGTGTTTTTCTCTTTTTTAATTTTTCTTCTAAATAATTTATATCTAAATATATTCCGCTTTTAAGTCCTTCAATTAACATTCCTACACAATAAGAATGTGATTCACCAAATAAACTTATTTTTACTTCTTCACCAAAACTCATAAATACCTCGATAAATCTTCTATTTTGGTTGGAACAATTTTACTTTTACCAATTTCATCAACAATAATTAAATCAACTATATCATCATCGCATTTTTTATCATTTCTAATGATATTAATTATTTTATCTTTTTCAACATTAATATTTAATTTAATTCCCCATTTAGTAAATATTTTTTTTATATCTTCTAAATATGGTTTATCTTTACTGATAGTAACAATTCCTAAAGCCACTGCTTCTCCATGAAGATAATTTTTCATTAAAAAATATGTTTCATAAGCATGACCAAAAGTATGGCCAAAATTTAAAACTTTTCTGATATTTTCTTCTTTTTCATCTTGTTCAACAATTTTAATTTTATATTGTAAAGAACGATAAATAATTTCCTCTATATGATCTCTATAATCACCATTAAAGAAAATATTATATAATTCTTTATCACCAATCATTCCTGTTTTTAAAGCTTCAATTACTCCATTAATATAATGTCTTTTTGGCAAAGTTTCTAAAGTATCAATATCAATTAAAATACAGTTAGGATGATAAAATGATCCTATTACATTTTTTAATTTATCAAAATTCAAAGCGACTTTTCCACCAACAGATGCATCAACCATTGCTAAAGTTGTCGTTGGAATATTAATTAAATTCATGCCTCTTTTATATGTAGATGCAACAAAACCCGCTAAATCGGTAACTACCCCACCACCAAGAGCGATTATATAATCTTTTCGAGAATAATCACCTTGAATTAATTTATCAATAACTAATTGATAATTTTTTAAAGATTTATTATTTTCACCATGTGGAAAAATCACAACATCAACTTTCTTTAATTGTTTTTTTATGGTGTTAATATAAACATTAGGAATTCTATCATCACTAACAATTAAAAACTTTTTTTCAATGTCTACATACGGTGTAATATTTTTTATAATTCCTCTTTCAACAATTACTTCATATGATTTATCTTTTAAATTAACATTTAGTTTCATAATTGCCTCTTAATTAAATCTTATTTGATTACAATGTACAACAAATACATTCTTTTTTCAATATTACCTCTTAAGAGAAAATATATTATTAAATTTTTTCAGTAAATAAATCTATAATTGTATCTATTTGAATTTGATTAATTCCAATGTTCAATAAATAGTTTGCAATCTTTTCAGAAAGAGTGTTACCCGATGATAAATTTAATGTATATACATAATTAGATATAAGGCTATTTCTATTTCTTGTACCATCTATTTTACCAAGATTAGAAAACTCATAATCAATAAATAAATCTTCTTGATCGACTCCTAATAAACCATTAAGCATATATGTTATTAATCCTGTTCTATCAGTTCCAATATTACAATGATAAATAAGAGGGTAATTATTCTTATCACTTAACAATGAAAATACTTCTTTAACCATTAATTTATTATTTTCTAAATAATTTCCATTATATCCCATTGGGCATTGATAATAATTAATTTCTTCACCTAAAGCAGATTGAGTATATTTTCCAACTTCGTTATTATTAACTAATCGTAAATCAATTTCTGATTTTATTCCAAGATAATCATTCATTTGTGAGATACCTTCTTCAGTAATTTCTACTTCTAAAGTATCAGAAGAAGATTTATTTAATCTTCCACACCTATACGCTAAACCTTGTCTAACTCTAGTATGTTCATCAATCATCCATCCTCCAATATCTCTAACATTTGTTATACCATCTATATAAAGATTTCTTGGATTATCTAAAGATGTCATAAATGAAGATATTTCACTTGAATAATTATTTTGTAAAGTAGAAACATTCCAATAATATTTAGTTCCAACTTTTAAATTATAAACGTCATAGTGATTATCATTAATTTCATATTCCCAACAATCACTTAAATCTTCATTTTCCGAAATTTTTAATAAAAATAAATTATCATCCTGAGGTAATTCATATTCCCAAGAAAATGTAATTGCATTAGGTCTAGAATTTTCTGTTGATCCATTTATTCCAAGTGAACTTAATCCTTCTGCTCCTACAAGCAAAAAATCATTTTGCAAATCAGTATGAATACTTGCTTCATTTATTTGGTTTAATTTAATATTATAATCATTTTTTGACGTTTCTATAGTGCTATTTTGTTCTCCACAAGAAACCATCATAACTAGTAAAGATAAAACTATTATTTCTTTTTTCATAAATTTTCCACCACAATATTTTCAATATACACTTTTTTAGTTGTTTCATTTTTAGAATTTCTTGCCCATAACCATATTCCATTATCAGAAACATTTTCAAATTCTTTAGCAATATATGTTGGTTCATCATTTTCATTTTTTGCAACACCAACATTAGCTTTACCATTGTTATTTCTATAAATTGTTACATAAACAGTATCATTTTTTGAAATATTAATTGATGACGAATTTTTAAAACTACCATTTTCAATTTTATTTTCGCCAAAACAAATTTGTGCCTCTTGTTCTTGTTCATCTCCTATTCTTATGCATAATTTTGAACTAGATCCAGCCCCTTCTAAAGTTGCTTTAAATTTTGCAATGTAAGCTCCTTGGCATTTACCAAATTCTTTAAAAGTGCAAGCATTTAAATCTAATCTATCTCGATAATCCCATCCATTATTTGTAAGCATTGAAATAACATACTTATCATCTTGCTGATATGCATAATTAGAATTGTGAGAGTAAACATTTTTATTTGATATTTCTCCTTTAGTAGTAACAATATTATTTATTTCACAGGATGCATTATTAGTTGCTATTCTAACAGGTAACTCCATGAAGAAAGAAGATAAATTCATTAATGGAACTGCTTCAGAAAATACTACTTCTTTATTATCAATTGTTATTTCAATAGTTCCTTCATTTGAATGAATTCTAACATGATGATTATTTCCATCTAAACCACTTAATTGATTTGCAATAATATTTGATCCTTCGTTAGTTCTATTTTGTTTTAAAGATTGAGTATATACATTTACATTTGCAACCCCATTACCAAAAGAAAAATAATATTGATTAAATCTACCACCTAAAGAAATTAATAAATTATTCTTTTCTTGTCCATGTCCATTATAATTATTAACATCAAATTCTAAAGTAAATGAACATCCATATACTTTTTGTTTTAAGATTGCTCCATATGTTGGTGAAGAATCATATTTTGTTTCATTACCAATACCATTATTTTCAAATAAAACTTCTGGAAAAACTATACTATTTGAAGAAGATAAATATGATCCACCTGTTGCTAAAATATAATCATTTTCTGTAATTTGCACATCTTTTGTAATTTGAATAGAATATTTATCTGTAATTTTTTTACTTTCAGAAGATAAAGTTACTTCTAATAATCCTTCAGGAGCATTTTCATTAACTTTTATTAAATTATTTTCAATTACAACAAAATCTTTATATTCTTCATTAACATCAAAGACATAATTTTCTTTTGCATATTCAGGAGCCTTAACAACATTAAAACTTCTACTTTCACCTGCTTTTATTGAAGTGGAATCTTTTTCTAAAAATTTTAAAATATCTAATTTAGAATTATCATTCCATTCTTTTTCAATAGCTTCATCAACACATTTTTGATCATAATTTACTTGATAATTTTTAATTTCTGCACTTTGATTTTGTGAGAAAAAGCCTGGATATGTTGGTTTTTCTTCTTTTGATTCATATTGATAATGATAACCATTAATTTCAAAATAATAATTTAATCCATTTCTAATTAATTTAAAATTAACAATAGTTTTTTCATTTTCAAGAGGAAAATCAAGATTTTTATATTCTAAACAAGCTTCCTTGTCATAAGAAGGAGTATCCCATCCTGAGAAAAAATCACGAACATAGATGTCATACTTTCCATCTTTTGTTTTATTAGAATTTCTTAAAGCAGACCAAAAAGCAAGATTTCCTTCATCAATAAATGACCCAATACCAAAGGATTCACTTGATGAATATAAAGGAACTTCCATTATCGCAGACAACACCCATTTTGTATCAGCTTTAGCAGCAACCGCGGTAGCTTGAACTTTACTTGGAATAATAATTACACCATTCTCTTCTTTGATATCACCACGCATAATAGTTTTATTTAAAAATCCTTGTGTAACATTATAAGTAACTGAAACACTGCTAACTTCATTATGTAATGCAAGACTAAACGTAATAGTTACATTTCCCACACCATTAAAATTAACTGTTGCATAATTATGATTAGAATTAGTAGATAAATCTATTGACTTAATAGTATTTTGATCACCATCAACAGAATAAATTATTTCTTCATTATTTACTTCTTCATCATCTTTAGTTACTTTTAATCTTATAATATCATTATCAATAGAATTTAAATCAATTTCTTTATTATAAGTTTCTTTCTTTTCTGTACCAACAATAAAAGTTAATCCATATATAGATTGTTTTTCACTTGTAGTTTTACTTGTATTAAATGAACTTGTATTAATTAGATTGGAACTACTATTTTCATTTCCACATGAAAACAAAGTTGTCATAAGTAAAAGTCCACTTAATACTTTTATGCTTTTTTTCATATTATCCTCCACAATTAAAGCGCTTACATGAAAATAATACCATGACTAAATTATTTTATATATAGATATAAGTCCATTAATTTTAAAGTAAATAAATTTTAAATTAGGAAATTTTTCTTTCATATAATTATCATCAAATAATTTATCAATTAGTTTCATTATTTCATTATTACTATCTTGCTGATGATATCTTTGTGAATAACGAAAAACCGCTAAAAAAGAAATCACTAAATCAAAAATAATCATTAATAAAAAAATCAAAGCTAAAGTATTATAAACCTTGTCTGGTATTTTATGAATTAACTTTAAAATAAATGGAACAATTAAAACAATCATAACCATTCCTGCAAGTCCCCATAAAACCATTAATGGAATTGTTGTTCGTCCATTTAAATTCATTATTTTATCACTATAATCCCAACTTATAACATGCATTGTTTTTTCAGATAAAAAAGAAGAAATATATTCTACTATTCCACATAAAACTCCACTAAATAACCAAATTAATAACCAATTACTAACTTGATAAAAACAAAAAGTAATTAATACAATTCCTAACCCATAAACCATATTAAATGGCAAAATAACTGACCCACTAGAATTAACAAATTTATTAATAGTAATTAAATAGAATATTTCTTCATATATAGTTCCTATCAATCCACCAATTAAATATAAATAAACCAAATCAAAAGGTTTTAAAATATTCTCTTTTCTTTTTTGTTGTAAAAAATTAAAAAATCTCATACTAATAGTATGAGAAAATTTTAACAACTTATTCTTTTTTCAATATAATTATCGACTTCTTCATAAGGAATATCTAAAGCTAAAGAAAATTCTTGATAAACGCCTTCTTTTAATTTGTTTAAATATTCACGATCTAACATTGATAACGTATGCTTAGATAATTTTAACTCTTCATTATGTAAATATAACGATTTAACTAATTGACATATTTCATAAATATTGCCACGACGATAAATTTCATCAAATTTACTTCTTCTTTCTTTTTGATCATTAAACCAAATTTTTTCCATTTTTGGCATATTATCTATTACATCTAAAATTTCTTCTTTTTTCATTAATGGACGTAATAATCCATTTTGGTCTGCTGGAATATAAACTTTTGATGATTGATCTTTAGCAAAAACTGGACGTAAAACATAATATTTTTTGACACCTGCTCCAAAATTCATTTCTTCTTCAGTAATAATTTTACATACTCCTGAATTTTTAGTAACAACGATTTGTCCAATTTTAATCATAAATCCTCCGCAAATTTCTATATTATAATTATAGCCTATTTTTAGGCAATTTTCTAACGTTTTTAAAAAAATTATTTTTGCAAAGGAAGAAAAAAGATGATTTTTCAATCATCTTAATCAACATATTTAATATGAAGTTGTCTATCTTTACCAAATCCTTCTGATTCAGTCTTAATATGAGGCATACCTGCAAGAGCATTATGAATTGCTCTTCTTTCATCAGCTGGCATTGGATCAAGAACAACATCTGTTTTTGTTTTTTGAACTTCGTGAGCTAAATGTCTAGCAATAGAAACTAATTTTGAATATTTTTCAAGTTTATATCCATTAATATCTAATAAAATTCTAAATCTCTTTTTAAATTTATTATTAACTGCTAATTTTGTTAATTCATTTAAAGCTTGTAATGATTTACCATTTTTGCCAATTAAAATTGAATTACGATCTGATTCAATTTTTAAATTAATAATTCCATCATTTAAAGAAGGAGTAACTTTATTTTCAAAACCTAAAGCAACAATTCCATCGTGAACATAATTTTTAGCATATTCAATAACATCCATTATTGTATAAACATCAATTGTTGTTTGTTCTTCATTTTGTTCAACAAGTAAATAATCTATTTCTTCTTCTGAACAATATTCTTTTTCAGCTGCTATTTTAATAGCTTCTTCTAAATTTTTTCCTGTATAAAGCATATTCTTCTCCTCTATTTATAATTTTTTGCTTTTCTATTTGTAATATGTGCCATAACAAGCGATTGAACAAGTGAAATTAATGCAGTAATAATCCAATAAATTGACATAGCAACTGGTAATTGAGTACCAGTGAAAATAATCATAACTAACATTACAATATTCATAATCATCATTTGATTATTTGTTTTTGCTGCAGTAGGATTTTTATTTAATTTTGCCACTTTTTCAGTTTTCTTTTTTTGTATAAATTGAGGTAATAACATACTAACAGCTTGAGCAATAGCCATTATAATAAAAATTACTAATGCAACAACAGAAGGTGTTCCAGTCCAATGAATAATTGAACTTCCGGTATTTGCGGATAATCTTAATCCCCAAAGTTCCCCTTCTCTTAAAACTGCCGAACCTGACATAGCTCCCCAAACAGCAATAAATACAGGAAATTGGACTAATAAAACAATAAACATACTAAATGGATTTACATGATTCTTTTTATATAGTTCCATTTGTTCTTGTGCCATTGCTTGCTTTTCATATTGATTTGTATCAGCGTGAGGATACTTTTCTTGAAGTTTTGCAATTTGTGGTTGTAAAGCAGTTATTTTTTGTTGAGAAGCAGTTTGTTTAAATGTCAATAACAATAATAGTCCTCTAACAATAATAGTTACAAGAAGAATAGATAAGACAATACCACCAACTCCTAAAGAAGAAAATGCCATTGCAAAATAATATAATAAAGCAGCAATTGGCCAAACAAGTAAACCTTCTATAAGACCTACATTAGTAAATGTATAACCCCATCCTTTACCTTGTAATTTTAAGCCATCAAACACTCCATCAACTGGTGTAATAGTTGCAGTAATTGTATTTGCATAATTATTAAATGAAGCTTTCATTTCATTAAAGAAATAATTTGAACCAACATCTTCTAATGTTAATCCATCTTTTAAAGCTTCACTTCTCCATAAATCATAGTTATACCATAAATCATCTAATGAATTAGTTTTCTCTTTAGCATATTTTATTATTGCATATTCATTAGATTGAACAAAATTAGTTCTTGTTTCACCTGCAGTTAATAAACTTTCTTTACTAATATCACTATAAGCAATTCCATTTAATGTCGCAGAAGCATAATTTGTTTTAACATTGTCTACTATTTTTTCTTCAACATAATTAAAATAATTTTCACTTGGAACATAATATCCTTTATCTTTAACGCTTGATATTATTGTTTCCATTGTTGTTTTATCATCGACTTTAGTATTCTCATATACTATCATCATATTTGCTTTATCTTGAATTGTACTAAATGATTTTGTACATCCAGTTAAAACTAAAGCTCCTAAGAATAATAAACCAACCTTGAAAAGATTTTTTTTCATCAGTTGTCCTCCATAATCAACTTTTTTAAAGCTTGTAAATTAGTTTCATAATTATTATTTAAGAATTTATTTCTTACAATAATCACATAATCTTTCGGTTTTACATAAGAGTTAGATTTTATTTGGTGTATCATCGCTCTAACTTGTCGACGTATCTTTACTCTTTTAACTGCATCACCTAATTTTTTTGATGCAGAAATTCCAAACCTAGGATAATTATATTCTTCTCTTTTTAAAGAATATATAATAAAATAATCAGAAAACTTTTTATTTTTTTTAGAAATAACTAATTGAAAGTCTTCTTTAGATTTTACTCTTTCTTCTTTTTTTAGCATATTTCTCCAACTTTTTAAAAACCACTAGAGATTCCCCTAGTGGTTTAATAAGTAATTAAGAATTAAGCAGAAAGGACTTTTCTTCCTTTTAATCTTCTTCTTGCTAACACTTTACGACCGTTTGGGGTTGCCATTCTTGCACGGAAACCATTTACGGATGTGTGTTTTCTTTTACTTGGTTGATACGTTCTTTTCATTTGATACACCTCCGATAGATACTAACATACGTTATGATTATATATATATATAAATAATAAGTCAACGAAAAGCAGGAATTTAAATAAAAAAATTTTTAGCAAAAAAAATTATAAATTTTCATTAATTTACTTGCATTTTTTTAATTAATATAGTATTTACATGTAAAAATGAATTTTTTAATAATTTTATTCAATTTATTTTTTGCTTTATTTTCAATTTTTAACATCTTTTCCACATAAAATTTAAGATGTTAATAATGATTTTATTTTGTGGATAAATTTAATAAAACACCTATTTTTAGGCATTAATTATAAACAATTATTAAATTTTTGTTTTAAATTTTCCACATTTTCCACATCAATTTATCCACATTTGTTATAAACACCACTTATCAACATTATAAAATGTGGATAACTTAAAAAATCCCTATTTTTTCGCTGTTTTTTTATCTTTTTTTGTGGATAAATATTTTTTCCACTTTTATTTGTTTCATTTACAAAAAATTATGCTATTATTTTAATGCTATGCAGGAGGCAAAACTATGCCAGTAACAATTACCAAACAAAAAAATCTTTGGAATAAAGTTTTGAGCAATGTTGAAAAAAATCTTTCAAAAGATCAACATACCTTTTCTATTTTTTATTCTGATTTAAAACTTATTAATTTAGATAATAATAAAATGGATATTTTAACTCCTTCTCCTTTAGTTAAGGCGTATTTTTCCTCAAATGATCATTGTGAACTTTTAAAAAGCGCTATTAATGACATTACAGAAACTAAATATACTTTAAATTTTGTTCTTGCAAACGAAGTTGCTGAAATTCAGCCTGCTCAAGTAGACATTGAATCTGTAAAAAAAGAATTTAATTTATTTCCAAATTGTCAATTAAATAAAAAATATACTTTCGATAATTTTGTGCAAGGTGAATGTAATAAAGAGGCTTTGACTGCCGCTTTAATTGTTAGTGATGATTCTTCTTTAACTTATAATCCACTTTTTATTTATTCTCATTCTGGGCTTGGAAAAACTCATTTACTACATGCAATTGGAAATTATTATCAAGAGAAGCATCCTGAAGCAAATATCATGTATATTTCTACTGATACTTTTCTAGAAGCCTTTGTTAATTATGTTAGAGGCTATCAAGACCAACAAAATTTCTATGCATATTTTGATAAAGTAGATTTATTACTAGTTGATGATATTCAATTTTTATCAAATAAAGAAAAAACTAGTGAACAATTTTTTAATATATTTACTAAATTAGTAAATAAAGGAAAGCAAATTGTTTTAACTTCAGATAGACATCCACGTGATTTAAAAGGATTAGAAGAACGACTTGTTTCTAGATTTATAATGGGATTATGTGTTTCTATAAAAAATCCAGATACTGAAACAGCTTTAGAAATTTTAAAAAGAAAAATCATTGCAAGAGGTCTAAAATTGAGTAATTATGATGAAGATGGTCTTTTGTTTTTAGCGGAAACCTTTTCAAAAAATGTTCGTGAACTTGAAGGAGCTTTAAATAGATTATTATTCCATACTGTCACTATTAATAGTTCCCAAAAAGTGACTCTTAGTGATATTCAAGATGCTTTAAGCATCATGATTCCTAAATCTGATAAAAAAAGAGTAATAACTGAAGAAGATATTATTAATGAAGTTGCTTCTTATTATCATTTATCAACAGATCAAATTCTTTCACCAGTTAGAAATGCTCAAATTGCTCTAGCAAGAAGAATTGCAATGTATGAATGCCGATTGTTATTAAATTCACCTTATAAAAAAATAGGCCAAATTTTCCATCGAGACCATTCAACTGTTATTACCGGTGTGGATAAAGTGGGGACAGAAATTAAGACAAATTTGCAACTTGCAAATGCAGTAAATGATATCAAAAAAGCCTTAAAAAAAGCTTAATTAAATAGTTTTATGAGCATATATATGATATAATATTTTTGATAAAAAAGAATGTAATTAATACTTATCCACATTATCCACATTCTTTATTATTATTAAATATAAATATATAAAAAATATAAATATAAAAGGAGAAAAATTATGAAACTTACAATCAATAGACAACGCTTCTTAAAAATCTTAAATATTGTAAATATTGCGATTGTTCCAAAGTCACCTACACCTGCTTATTTAAATTTCAAACTTGTCATGAAATCTAATGAATTACAAGTTTTAGGTAGCAATGGAGAATTAACTATTTCTTCAACATGTCCAATTGAAGAAAATGGAAAAAATTTAATTACGGATTATGAAGAAGGTGAAACATTAATCTCTGCTAGATTCCTTCTTGAAATCGTAAAGAAATTAGAATCAGACATTGTAACTTTAGAAATTATTGATGAAGTAATTGCTAGAATTTCTGATAATAAATCTGAGTTCAAATTAAATTCTATTAGAGCATACGAATATCCTGATTTAGATTTAGAAAAACAAGGAGAAGAAATAGTTTTCTTAGCAGAAGATTTAAAGAAAATTGTTTCTCAAACAGCTTTTGCAGCATCTACTAAAGAAGTTAGACCAGTTTTAACAGCTATTAACGCTAAAGGAAATGGTAATGAAATTGAATTTGTTGCAACAGATAGCTATCGTTTAGCAAAGAAAACATATTACATCAATCAAGATGTTCATTTCTTAGCAAACATTCCTGTAAAGACTTTAACTGAAGTTTCAAAATTAGTTGAAGATGGTGAAGTTATCATGACTATTTCAGAAACTAAAGCTGTTTTCTCTTATAAAGATACAAATATTTATTCAAGATTAATTTCGGGAGATTTCCCAAAAATTTCTAATATGTTCCCTTCAAACTATCCTTATGTTTTACAAGTTAATTCAAATAGTTTTGTCGCCGCTATGGAAAGAGTTTCTTTACTTGCTATTGAAAGAGAAAATATTGTTAAATTAGCAGTTTCTAGTGATAAATTAGAAATCTCTTCTAAATCTGAACAAATTGGATCAGCTATTGAAACAATTGAAGATTTTAGATATACAGGTGATAGATTTGAAATTTCCTTTAATGTTAATTATGTTATAGATGCAATTAAAGCTGCTCAAAGTGAAGATGTTGTTTTATCATTTGTTGGTGAAATGTCAGCATTTAAAGTATCTTCATTAGATGATGAATCAATTGTTCAAATTGTTACTCCAGTAAGATCTTATTATTAATATACTATTTAAATTAAGAGCTATGTAGTTAAATTACTGCATTTAGCTCTTTTTTTATCAACTATGAAATTGTAAATAAAAATGTAATTAAAGAAAACTAATTATTAAATTACAATTAATTATCAATTTGAAGAATTCTTTTAATAGCAAGTTTAATATCATCATTTTGTTTTCTATAAGCAACAATAATTCGATATTCATCATTAGTTATATTATCATCTTTATCTCTACCAATAACTTCAAATAAAGTGACATTAAAAAAATTAGCAATCTTTATTAAAGATTCAATACTAGGAGTAATACTACCTTCACAATATTTACATACTGTTGTTGGTGTAACATTTAAATATTTAGCTAATTCAGTCTTATTCTTTTTACTTTTTAAAAATAAATCATTAATATTGTCTTTAATTATATTTTCAAATTCTTCATTTCTTTTTTTATTCATATTAGTTAATCTCTTTTCATTGTTTTTATAATACCATAATAATCAAAAGAAAATATCAAAAAAAGGAAATAATATCTCTAATTAGTCTAAATTAGAAATATATATTGAAAATATTTCTTAATAAGTATATTATTTGTTTAAGGATAAATTAATAAGATATGAATTTTAAAACTATTAAATATCATTTAAAAGTAAATAAAGAAGAAAGAATATTATTACAATTTTTAATGCATATTTCTAAAAATATATATAATTATGCTTTATATACAATAAGAAAAGATTATTTTGAAAAAGGAAGAATAGATACATATTTTAGTTATAATAAAAAATTATGGACAAATGAAAATATCCATATTTTAAATACATATCAAAGTATATGTACAATTCGTTCTTGTTATTATGGAATGGAAACATTTATTAAAAGGAAAAAAAATATTCCACATTATTTAAATAAAGAAGGATATTATCCACTTATTACTGATCAAATAAGACCAATAGTGATAAAGAATAAAAAATATTTAAAATTACCATTATCAAATATATTAAGAACAAATAATATTTATAAAAAAGAATATCAAGATGAATTAATAAATAAATTTATCAAAGAATTAAAACAAATAACAATAAAAGCAATAAAAATTCCAATACCAAAAATAATAAAAGATAAAACAATACATCAATTAAGAATTGTACCCAATAAATATGGAACATATTTTGAAGTAGAAATGACATATGAAAATGAAGAAGAAACAATTGCCTTAGATGATAAAAAATATTTAAGTATGGATTTAGGAATAAATAATTTATGTGCTTGTGTAGATAATGATAATAATTCATTTATTATTGATGGCAAGAAATTAAAATCATATAACCAGTTTTATAATAAACAAAGAAGTTATTATCAAAGTAAATTAACAAATAATAAAAATTCCAAAAGATTACAAAGAATAAATAGAAAACATAATAATTTAGTAAATGATTATTTAAATAAAGCAGTAAGTCAAATAAAGACAATAGTAAAAGAAAAAAAGATAAAAAACATAGTCATAGGATACAATAATGGCTTAAAAAATAAAGGGATAAAAAATGATTTAATAAAAGGAAAAGATAAAAAAAGAATAAATCAAAGTTTTGTATCAATACCAATCTCAAGATTTAAAGAAAAAATAAAATATCAACTAGAAAATATTGGATGTAAAGTAGAAATAATAAATGAATCATATACATCAAAAGCATCATTTTATGATAATGATGAAATGATAAAAGGAAAATATTCAGGTGAAAGAATAAAAAGAGGCTTATATGAAACACATAAAGGAATATTAGTGAATGCTGATATTAATGCTTCGTTAAACATATTAAGAAAAAGTAACCCTAATTTAGAATGTATAAAACTATTGAGGGGTAGAGGTCTAACAATACCTACAAGAATACAAGTAAATCTTTAATATAAAAAATAGAATAGATGCATAAAAACATTTATTCTATATTAAAGTATTTCTTATATTAACTTGTGAAAAAGATTTATTTCTTATCGGATTTTATTCGATTTTGTTCTCAAAGGAATAGTTTATGAATGATAATTTGATTAAAGCAATATCATTATATTGTGATAATGAAGAAAAAGATTTTAAAAATAGTGAATGGTACATAAAATTACAAAAATTAGTTGATGAATTAAACTACAAAATTGTTTGTGATTACGCTAAAGTAACTTATAAAAAAACAAAGAGCATATATTTAGGTGTGCAGATATTTAATGAAAAAAATGAAAATATTGAAATATTTGATGAAGGTTTTTTATCTTACTCTACTATTTTAGTTTTAATTGATAAAAAAAGTAGATATAAATTTTTTTCTTGGAAAGATGATGATTTTATTGATAGTTTGAATTGGTTTATTAAAGAATTAGAGATTATTAAAAAAAATAGATAATACTTAAGAATTAGATAATAGACAATTTATATATTAGTATATTAATTATTTATAAAAAAAATCACAAAAAATATTTAATTTTGCCTCTTGCTATAACGATATAGTAATGTTATAATGAAAGCGATTACAGGAGGATAATAATTTTATGAAAGATGATTTTTATAAAAAGATACTTTCAAAAATCACATTAAGTTCTATTGCAATTTTTTCTTTATTTTCATGTGGAAATACAACTAGCGATAATAGTGTACAACCATCTTCTTTACCAATAACTGAAGTAAGAGTTAGCTATCATAATCAATATTCAAATCCAACTTATCCTTTAGCAAATAATGAAAAAAAGGAAACTTATATGGCTGATCCATTTGTGGTTAGAGATGATGATGGAACTTATTATATGTATTGCACTCAAACAGAGGTATATACTCCTAATTTATTATTTAAAAGAGGACCAACATTTAAATCTACTAATATGATTGATTGGACTTATGTTAGTGATGTTTTTGCTGATTATGTTCCTACTTGGGGAGAATCAGGCGCAGGAGTATGGGCACCAACTGTTATTAAAATAGGCGATACTTGGAATTTTTATTATTCTTTATCAATTGCTAGTGATCATAATCCAGGAATTGGAGTAGCTACTTCACAAACTCCATATGGACCTTGGACTCATTATGGCAAGTTATTTAATTCTAATGAAATAGGTGTTACAAATTCTATTGATCCTTTTGTTTTTGTCGATGACGATAATGTTTATATGGCTTTTGGTTCTTATGGAGGACTTATTAGTTTAGTTGAACTTACTAATGATGGTTTAGAATTAAAAAATGGATTAGAATATCAAAAAGAAAATAAAGTTGCTTTAGCAGGATTTGAAGTTTTTGATATGACTAATTATGAAGGTACCTTCATTTTTAAAAAAGATGGTTGGTATTATTTATTGTTATCTACTGGCAGTTGTTGTAATGGCGTCAACTCAACTTATAAAGTTGTGGTAAGTAGAAGTAGAAATGTTAAAGGTCCATATTTAGATAGCCAAGGAAGAGATATGTTTAAACCTAATAGAGGTGATCCTGTAGTGGTTCCTTCTTTATCTGGTGCAATGGGAACGGGACATTGTGCAGTTATTAATGATGATAATGATAATTTATGGATGTTATATCATGGATATAATACAAAAGGAAAAAATCCATCTTATCGAGTTTTATATTTAGATCAACTTATTTTTGATAATGAAACCAATATGCCTTGTGTAGAAAATAAGAAAGCATCTAATGAAGAAATCAAAGATGGACCTTATATAAAGAGTTTGGAGGAATAATATGAAGAAAAAGATTTTATTATTACCTTTACTTATTTTCTCTTCTTGTTCTTCTATTAATACTAGTCAATTATCTACTTCGTCAGAAAGTAAAGTTAACTATATTAATAAAACATATCAAAATCCTTTAAATTTTTATAAGCAAGATGGTTCTAAATATTTTGTAACTGCTGCTGATCCAGATGTCTTAAAAGCTGATGATGGTTATTTCTATATGTATTGTACAAATACTTATTGTGAAATGGGAAATAAAGGAATGCAATATGATCGTGGACCAATATTTCAAAGTAAAGATTTAATTAATTGGACTTGGGTAGGAAGCGTATTTGATGGACATCCTCAAGCTTTAAATTGGGGTGATAAAGATGCTGGAGTATGGGCACCATCGGTAATTAAAGTTGGTGATCATTATAACTATTATTACTCTTTATCTTTATGGGGAGATCCTAATCCAGGAATTGGAGTTGCTACTTCATTAACGCCTTATGGACCTTGGACTCATTATGGGAAAGTATTAGATTCAAATTTATCAGGAGTTAAAAACTCAATTGATCCTAAGCCTATTTATGATGAAGATGGAAAATTATATTTAGTATGGGGTTCTTTCTATGGAATAGGCGCAGTTGAATTAACTGATGATGGTACAGAAGTATTTTGGGGAATTAATAATATAAAAGATCATTTATATTGGATTATTGATGATAATTCAAATGGTCAAATGGATATTAATATTAATTATGAAGGTTCTTATATTATTAAAAGAAATGATAGTTATTATTATTTTGGTTCTCAAGGAACGTGTTGCGATGGAGTTAACTCTACTTATCGAGTAAAAGCAGGTAAAGCTAATAAATTACTTGGAAAATATTATGGATCTGATGGAAAAACTTTAACTGATGAAACAGGAAGCTATGGTGATTTAGTTGTTGGACCAAGTGAAGAAGTAGCTGGAGTTGGACATAACACTGTTGTAGAGGATTATGAAGGGGAATTTTGGTTATTCTATCATGGATTTGATGTAAATGGTGAATACCCAAATGAAAGAACAATTTTTATGGATAAACTTTATTTTGATGAAAATGATATGCCTTATGTTGAAAATAAAAAAGCTTCAATTCATCAAGATAAAATTGGACCATTGGTAATAGATTTTTAGGAGGAGTTTATGAAAAAAAGATTATTATTAACTGCTTTAATGGTTTTACCACTTTTTGCATGTGGTGGAAGCAATACTTCATCTCTTAATCCAAATGATGATGGAGATCTTGTAAAAGATGAAAATGGAAATATTGTTTATAACAATGTAAAATTAAAAATGTGGTCAGTTACTACTGGTGATGATGCACAAACTCAGGATTCAATTATTGCTGATTTTAACAATATGTATAAAGGATTGATTGAAGTAGAAGTACAACATCATTCTCGTTATGACTTAGAACAATTATTAAATACTACAATGCAATTTGATAAGGAAAATGCACCAGATTTAATGTTTAATCATGGTAGTAGAGCTGCTGAATATAAAGCAAGAAATTGGTTAATTCCATGTTATACATATTTTGAAAAATCAGGGGTTAATTATGATATTAATGATTTTGCTCCATCTTTATTAAATTCAGTAAAAATTAATGGTGAATTATATGGTATGCCAATTGATGTTCATAGTGCAATGATAGAAATAAGAGTGGATATATTAGAAAAAAATAATTTATCAATTCCTTCTAATTATGCTGAATTAGTTGAAGTATGTCAAAAAGCAACTGAACTTGCTAAAAATAATAAATTATGGATTAGAGGTGAAAATTCAACTGGTACATCTTCTACTGAATGGAGACTTGCTTCTAATGCAGAAGATTATACTCCTTTCCCTATTTCTTTTGGTGATATGTGGGTTCATGAATATTTTGGTTATACTGCTTCTATTCAAAATGGTGGAAGTATTGTTAATGAAGAAAATGAACTACCTTCTTGGTATAGTAATGAAACTAATAGAGGTTTACAACTTTTAAGAGATTGGATTTTTCCTTCTTCAACAAGCAAAAATAAAGTAGCATTATCAAAAGATTATGGATCTTCTTATGATGTTGGTGATGCCCCTTTTAAAAATGGAAATGCTATATTTAAATTACAAGGACCTTGGTCATATGCTAAAGATATTGCAGATTTTGAAAGAACTTTAGCTAAAGACGGTGGGGCTAATAATATTACTACTAGAAGCTTATCAAATATGCTTGCTTTAGATACTAGTAAAGAATATGCTTCTAAAATTAAAGGTGAAGGTCATGCTATTATGATGCTTAATACTGTCAATTCAACTACTAAAGCATGCGCAGCAACTGTCTTTATGGAATATATGGCATATTATGGAGGAATTAATTGGGCAAAAAGAGGACATATTCCAGCGGCTCAATCAGTGAGTTTAGCAGAAGAATATACTTCTGATCCAGCATATGAACAATATATTAAATATTGGGGAAGTGCAAATGACTATGTAGTTGTTCAACCTACTAAAAATTATTCTTATGTTGATTCCTATTTTAAAGAAGGTTTACAAAAAGTTATTTCTTCTCAATTTAAAAATCAATCTGTTGATGAAATTATGAAAAAGCAATATGAAGATTGCTTAAAATATATTGAATTATTTGCTTAATTATGAAAGTTAGTTTAATTGAGTATGCTTCAAAAAAAGAAAAAAAGAAGAATTCGTTAAGAAATGCTTCTTCGGTTGGAATCTTTTTAGGACCATATGGAATTTGCTTTATTCTCTTCTTTGTTTTTCCTTTAATTTTTGGAGTTATAATGTCTTTATGTTCTTTTGATGGAACATCTATTTATCCTAGTCAATTTGTAGGTTTTAGTAATTATGAAAAACTATTTTCAGATACTATTTTAGCTCGTGATTTTTGGAGTAGCGTTTGGACAACTATTAAATTTGATTTAATAATTGTACCTTTATCAATTTTAATTCCTTTAGGTTTGGCTTTATTAATCAATATAAAACCACCAGGATATAAATTTTTTAGAGCGGCTATTTATTTACCAGGTATTTTTCCTTTAACAGCAACTGGTTTAATTTTATTAAAGATGTTTAGTTATCAAAATGGATTTATTAATAATTTATTTAATTTAAATATTGACTGGTTTGGAGAAGTAAATGCAGCTTGGTTTATGGTTGGTTTACTTTGTATTTGGTGTGGTATAGGTGGTAATTTTATTATCTTATGTGCTGGACTTGAAAATACAGATAAATCACTATATGAAGCTTCTAATGTTGATGGTTGTAATTCTTTTGAAAAGTTTTGGCATGTTACTTTACCTGCTATTCAACCTCAATTATTTATGTGTATTTTTACAACATTTATAAGTTATATGAATTTATATGGTCAATTATTTATTTTAACATCTAATACTCCAGATCAAGATGCTGTAAAAAGTGCAGTTTATCGTATACAAGATTTATTAATGGGTTCAAGTAAAGCATATGGCTATGCTGCAGCGATGGGAATTTGTTTAGGTTTAATAATTATTGTTGTAGCAATTTTACAACTTAACCTATCAAAAGAAAGAAAAGGAGGACATAAACATGAAAAAGGATTCATGGATTGGAAAAAATCTCTCTAAATGTCTAGCTTTTCTTGCTTTATTATTAATATCTACTTTAATGCTAATTCCTTTGATTTGGGGAGTGTTTGGATCATTTAGAGATTATAACGATTTCCAAAGTCATGCCTCTAGTTTTTTTCCTTCTAGTTGGGATGCTTTTACTTTAGATGGATATAAAGAACTTTTTTCTAAAACTGAATATATTGAAGGAAAAGGTAATGAATATTTTCCTATTTGGAATTGGTTATTAAATTCTTTAATTGTTTCTATTGGTGGAACTTTAGTGTATTTAGTAATTGCTTCTTTAGCGGCTTACGCTTTTGTATTTTTAGATTTTAAGTATAGTAATAAAATATTCTATTTTTTAATTGGAACAATGACAATACCTGGTATTATTTCCACTGCGCCTCAATTAATTAATATGAATATAATGGGATTTTATAAAAGTTTATTAGGTTTAATTGTTCCATCTTTTGGTGGAGTATATGGAGTATTTTTAATTAGACAATTTTTTGTGGGAATTCCTAAAGATTTAGTAGAAAATGCCAGAATGGATGGAGCAAGTAATTTTAAAATTTTCTTAAAAGTAGTTTTACCTTTAGGAAAATCAGCATTATTTGTAGAAGGACTATTTGGTTTTATGGGAGCGTGGAATGATGTGCAATGGGCCCAATTAATTATTGGTAATGCTCCTAGAACTACTTGGACTCTTGCGTATGGATTAAAAGTTATTTCTGATAATTGTGAATCATATGAATCAACTACTTTAGCTTTAGCTAGTGCAGTTATTGCTATGATACCTATTTTGATTGTCTATTTATTTGCTCAATCAAAAATTATTGAAGGCGTAGCAAATACTGGTATAAAAAGATAGGAGTCAATAATGGATATTAATGAAAAAATTGAAAAAAATGAAGCAAAAAAAATTTTAAATGAATCTCATAATAGATTAATAAATGAAAATTTAAATGCTTTTGTTTATCTAAATAATATTAACAAAATTTATCCTAATGGCGTTCAAGCGGTTTATGATTTTAATTTAGAAGTTAATAAGCATGATTTTATTGCTTTAGTTGGTCCTTCTGGATGTGGTAAATCCACAACCTTAAGAATGATTGCTGGACTTGAAGAAATTTCTTCAGGTGAGTTATTTATTGATAAAGTATATAGTAATTATTTACCTAGTAAAGATCGTGATATTGCCATGGTTTTCCAAAGTTATGCTTTATATCCTCAAATGAGTGTATTTGATAATATTGCTTTTGGTTTAAAAATTAGACATATCGATAAAAAGATTATTACTGAAAGAGTTTATAAAGCTGCAGATATTCTTGATTTAGGACCATATTTAGATAGGAAACCGAAAGAATTATCAGGTGGACAAATGCAAAGAGTGGCATTAGGAAGAGCGATTGTAAGAAATGCAAAATTATTCTTAATGGATGAACCATTATCAAACTTAGATGCTAAATTAAGAGTGCAAATGAGAAGTGAAATTACTAGAATCCATGAAGAAGTAGGGGCAACAACAATTTATGTTACTCACGATCAAATAGAAGCGATGACAATGGCAAATAAAATTGTAGTAATGAATAAAGGATTTATTCAACAAGTTGGTTCACCTATTGAAATTTATCATCATCCAAAAAATTTATTTGTGGCAACTTTTATTGGAACTCCTCCAATGAATATTCTTGAGTGTGTATATGATAAAGGAATCGTTAAACTAAATAATCAAATAGAAATAAAATTAAACGATGAACAAATTAATAAACATGATTTATTTATTCTTAAAAGGATTCAATGTATAAAAGAAATCTTAAATAAAGAATATACATTTGAAGAATTAAGAAAAGTTTATTTACCTTTAGTAGCTTATAAAAATAAATATGAAATCAAAGAAGAAAAAGTTAGTTTTATCAAAAAATTATTTTCTAAGAAAATCAAAGTTGATGTTAATGATTATAAAAATCAAATTATTTTAGAATTAAAAGAATTATTAGCTGAGTATGAACAAAATCAAAATAGCCCTCATCATCTTAAATTAGGAATTAGACCAGAAGATATCAAAATAGAAGAAAAAGGATTTAATTTAAAAACTTCTATTGTAGAAATTTTAGGTAGTGAATTTGTTGTTTATTGTGATGATGAAATTGGAAGAGTAATTATTAAAACTAATAAAGAAATTAAAGCTAAAGAAAATATTTGTATTACTTTAGATAATAATAAACTTCATTTGTTCGATGAAATAAGTGAAGAAAATATGTTAAATCAATAATAAAAAAGGAGGATACTATGAAAAAAAGAAAAATTTTATTATTGTGTAGTGCTATTTTTTTAGGAGGGTTACCTCTTACTAGTTGTGGAGAAACTCCATCTACTACTTCTGAAGTTGAAAGTCCATATAAAATTGGAATTACTGCAATTGGATCAACCACGATTAAAGTTTCAAATACTATTCAATTAAGATCATCTGTTTCAGGAACAACTCAAAAAGATGTTACTTGGACTAGTTCAAATGAAAACATTGCTAGTGTTTCTAAAAATGGATTAGTTAAAGGTTTATCTCAAGGTGAAGTAACAATTACCGCGACATTAAATATTGATTCAAATTGTAAAGCATCTATTAAAATTATTGTCGAACAAGCTCTAACACCAAGTAAAATTATCATTAATGGTTCTGATAGTGAAATTCAATGGGTTGGAGAAGATTTACTTTTAACAGTTGATACTGAACCAAGTGAAGCCTCTAAATTAGTTACTTGGTCAAGTTCAAATGAACAAGTTGCAAGTGTTAATCAAGAAGGATTAGTATCATTTTTAAGTAAAGGTGAAGTAACAATTAAAGCAATTAGTAAAGAAGATAATAATATTTTTTCTAGTGTTCACTATAACGTTAAACAAGGAATTTTCCGTAGTGATTTAGGTTCACCTTATTGGGATTTATCTCATCAAGCAGACGATACTAATGCAAAAATTTTGATCAATCAAGATACACCTGCTGGATATCACTCTGCCTATTTTTCACATGTTTTATCAACCAAATATTATGTTGAATTTGATTTTAAAATAACTAAACAATTATCTAATTGGGTTTGGCAAGGTGTTGGTATTGGAAGTGGATTATCTGAATCTGATACTCGTTATTTCTTATTCTCACCAAAAGTTGAAGGACAAGGCAATGGATTTAATAAAACAATTGTTAAAGATTTACCTAATGAATCATGGCCAGCTATTACCACAAGAAGTCAAGTTTGGGGTGAAAATGGCTTAAATGAAATTAGATGGGAATCAAATACAGTTAAATTAGGAATGTTAAGAAACGGTAATGAACATTACTATTTAATTAATGATCGAGTGATGTGGTATGATAATTCCACCAAATATGAAGATGTGCCAACTATGCCAATTTTATGTGCAATTGATGTTGCATGTGAGGTGTCAAATTATACAGTAATTACTGATGAAAATGAAATTAATCAAAAATTAAATAATAATGAATATAAAAAATCATTTTATTCTTGTAACTCTGAAATAGTAAATTATAACGATGACTCTGTTTTTTCTTTTAATGCAAATACAGTTTTAAGTAAAGATCATAAAGTTAGAAGTTTAGGTGATAAAGCAAAATTAGTTGGTGATTTTGAAGTTGAATTTGATGTGTCTGATTTAGTTTTAAATAAAGCACATACAAGTGGATTTACAGGTATGACTTGTAATTTCTCTAGATATGATCAAGCTGATACTTGTGAATCATTTATGATTGGTAAGAGTGCTTTACAAACTAATGATTTATATGTTGGACGTTACGCATCTTGGAATTATCAACGTTCTATGGACGATCCTGATTCAATGTATTCATATTTAGAAACAAGTGCAAGTGTTGCTAGTGATTTAGAAACAACTCATCATATTAAAATAACTAGAACAATTAAAGATAATATTGCAACATTTAAAATGTTTATCGATAACAAAGAATGTGAATTTGATTTTAAATCAAGTACAAATGCAACAATGACTTCTCGTTACACAGGAGCGTATTTAATTTGGGTAGGTGGAGAATATACTTCTGGGGTAATAAAGAATTTTGTCTTTAACTCATCAATAAAATAAGAAATTTCATTAATTTAAATTAATGTTTTTCACTAAGCGTTTATGAAAGGAGAAAACGATGAAACGCAAAATTATAATACCACTTTGTGCTGCTTTATTAATTTTAGGTGGCTGTGGAGAAACTAACCAAACTTCTAATGGAAATCCTTCCACTAGTAATACTACAACCAGTAGTGAAAATACAACTGATACAACAACTGAGGAAATTAAAACCATTAGAATTACTAATGAAGTAAGCAACTTATTTGTTGGTAAGACTAGACAAATTACTTATGAAACAAATCCTTCTACAAGTAAAGTTGAATTTTCTTGTAATGAAATGGGAACAATTTCTGAAAGTGGATTATTTACTGCTAGTCAAGTAGGTAAGGCTGTTATTACTATCAAAATTAAAGATACTGAAATCAGTAATACATATGAATTTAATGTTATTGATACTTTAGTTAATGTTAATTTTAAGAATGATGCTTGGGATTATGAGAATGTTTATAATGAAGAAAATGTTTCTTTTAAATCTCTTGAGACAATTGGTAATAATTTAAATTCTTATACCACAATTAATAATATAAAATCTAAAAAATATGCTTTTTCTTCTATAGTTAAAGTTTCTTCTCCAAAGGGAGATGATACTTGGAGTCGTGTATCTTTAGGTCATGTTAATGATGAAGGTAAATTCCATGGTTTTTTTGTTTCACCTGGACCAGATTTTAATCAAAGAAAAACTGTTGTTATGGATGTAGTAAATGGTGATGTTCAATGGGGAAATACCACTGATAGAAGCCAAGTTTGGAATCAACATGATGTTAATAGTTTAGATATGACAAATATGAAATTAACAACTATTCGTGATGGAAATAATTATTATTATTTAATTAATGATGAATTATATTGGTTTGAATCTTATTTTACTGATTTTAATGAAATAGATACAACTCCTAGTTTTATGGCTGCAAAAATGCAAGTTGAATTTTCTCATATTACTATTGAAACAGATACAAGTAAAATTGATGAAATGGTAAATGCTGTTAAAAATAAAAAATTATATCCTTCTTTTAAAGAAAATGTTGAAGTAGGTGAAAATTCTATTGTCTTTAAAAACGTTGGTACTGCTCCACAAAATGCTAAAGATCAAGCAGCAAGATCTATTGGTGATGCTTTATCTATGCCTTCAGAAAAAGAAGCTGAATTAACTTTTGATTTAAAAATTGATCAATATGGTGCTAATAATCCACTTCCAGCTCTTGCTGTAACCATAAATAGATATGATGGATTTGCTGAAGCTAGATCATTTGTTATTGGTGAAAGTAAAGCTGGTTTCACTGGATGGAATAGTAATGGAAGCTTAAATGAAGGTATTGGAGATGGTGGTAGATTATACACTGTTACAAAAGAAGATGAAACTACAGAAAATGTTTTATTAGATACTACTCAAACTTATAAAATTACTTGTACTCGACTTATGAATAATGGTCAAGATACAAAAATTTGTGTAGCAAAACAAGATGGTACTATTCTTCTTGAATATGCTCATGGTTGGAATGATGGTTATAAAGGCCCTGTTTTACTATCTTTCTTAGCTAGAGATATCAATTGTACAATTACAAATATCAATATTAATGTTAAGTAAATTTTGCAAAGAGGATTTTTCCTCTTTGCTTAATAAATAGATTTTGAGGTGTAAAGTTATGAAGTTAAATGAAATTATCATAAGAGATCCTTTTATTTTAAGTGATGTTGTTACAAAAAAATATTATATGTATGGAACAACAAATCATTATGATGGATTGGGTTTTTATTGTTATGTAAGTGAGAATTTAGAAGATTGGTTAGGACCTTATAAAGTTTTCACTCCTCCAAAAGATTTTTGGGGTAAAAAAGATTTTTGGGCACCAGAAGTACATATTTATCGAGGGGAATATTATATGTTTGCCACTTTTAAAAATGATAATATGTGTAGAGGTTGTCAAATTTTACATTCACTTTCACCTTTAGGTCCTTTTGAAGTCCATTCAAAAATTATTACTCCTAGTGATTGGGAATGTTTAGATGGCACTTTATATGTTAATCAAGAAAATAAACCATATATGATTTTTTGTCATGAATGGTTACAAATAAATGATGGAACAATTTGTGCAATTGAATTAAGTGATGATTTAAAAACAGCAATTGGAGAAGTTAAGCTTTTATTCCATGGAAGTGATGCAAAATGGAGTTATAATAAACCTATTTGGTGTGATCATTTTGTTAATGTTACTGATGGTCCTTTTGTCTATCAAAAAAATAATATTAATGCTTTATTATGGTCAACATATGGAAAAGATGGTTATGTTATTGGTGTTGCTTATCCAAAATATTCATTTGTAGAGAATGATTATATTCAAGAAGAAAAACCTTTACCAATTATTAGTGGTGGACATGGAATGATTTTTACTACTTTTGATGGAAAAGATAAATTAGTGGTTCATGTTGATAATGATAATGGTGGACATGAACATCCTTCAATTGTTCCTCTTATTATTAAAAATGGAAAAATAGGTATCGAAATATGAAAAAAATAGTATTAGTTTTATCTTTGTTTTTAGTTGGTTGTAATAGTACTAGTATAGATAATACAACATTTATTCCATCAAATAAGGTACAAGTTGTGTTAATGTATGGACAATCTAATATGGAAGGACATACATATAAACAATATTTAATTAATACGATGGGAGAAGAAAAAACTCTTAAATATAAAAATGGATTTGATGATGTAAAAATCTCTTATGCATGTACAATTTCTAACAATACTTCGAATAAAGAATTTGTACCAGTTCAATTAGGACAAGGTTATAATCAAGATCGCTTTGGCCCAGAAGTAGGAATGGCGGAAATTTTTTCTAATTATAATTTACAAGATAAAGTTTATTTGATAAAATTTGCACAAGGAGCAACAAGTTTATATAATTCTTGGCGATCACCTTCAAGTAAAATGACAGGCAGTTTATATCAATTTGCAATTGATTATACTTTAGAGCAACTTGCAAAACTGGAAAATATGGGATATTATCCAGAAGTTAAAGCTATTTGTTGGATGCAAGGTGAAGATGATTCATCAAGTAATTATTATGGTGATTATTATCAATATGAAAAAGCTTTTATTTCAGATTTAAGAGCCAGTTTAAATTATTATTCTTCACCTAAAGGCATTGGGTTTATTGATGCAGGAATTTCTGATTGTCCAGCTTGGACTCACTTTTTAGACATTAATAATGCAAAGATGAAATTAGCTGATGAAGATAATTTAAATGTATATTTTAGTACAATAGATGAAGAACTAAAATATAATGGTGAACCAGCCGGAAGTCCTGATATTTATCACTATGATTCTTCATCTATGATTAAACTTGGAAATATTTTTGCTCAAAAAATAGTAGAGAATTTTTTAGATTTATGAACAAACGGGTTTCAATGAAAGATATTGCTTCCGCTTTAAATATGTCAGTTGATGGTGTATCAAAAGCTTTAAGGGATTCTAGTGAAATAAGTGAAGCAACAAAAGAAAAAGTAAAAGAAAAAGCAAAAGAATTAGGATATGTAAAAAATTCGCTTGCTGTTTCTTTGAAAATAGGCAAAACAAAAAATGTTGCTGTTTTTATGAATGGTTTTTTTAACCCATACTTTGCTGTTTTATGCGATAAAATTATTCGAGAACTAGAAAAACAAGGTTATACAGGAATGGTATCCGTTGTCACTGGATTTGAATTGAAAATGGAAGCAATTGAAACTGTTTTTTCAAATAATTGTTCAGCTGTTATTTCTTTAACAGAACCTAATGATGATGTTGTAAAAGCTCTTGTTGATAATGATATACCTTTATTTTTGATTGGTATTAAACCTAAAAATAAGGCAGTTAATTATATTATTACTGATGATTATGATGGTGGAAAACAAGTAGGACACTATTTTTTAAATCATGGTTATAGAAATTGCATTTATATTACTGATTCACCTTCAGAAACTTCCACAAGACGCTTATATGGATTTCTTGATGAAATAAAAAAAGATGCAAATAAACAATTTTTTTATGTTCCATTTTCACTGAAAGAAGATATTATCGATGATGCTTGTAAAATGATTGTAGAAAACAATATTGAATTTGCTTTTTGCTTTTCTGATTATGTTGCTCTTTCTTTAAGAGTTCAATTAAGACTTAAATATAACATTTATAATACAATTATTTTTGGCTTTGATGATATTACAAAAACTTTAAAAATATACGAGCCAATTAATAGTGTTGCTACGAATATTGATGCAATTGTTGAAGAAGTTGTAACAGAACTAAATAAAGGTCAGCAGGATAAAAATTATAAAAAACGATTAGAAAAAGTTTATCCTGTAAAACTTTCAATTTATTAAAAAATTAAAGTGTAGCCACTATAGAAAATTTAATTACATATTCAAATAACATGGCTTGCAAAAACTAGAGAATCAGTTTGCAAGCTTTTTTATATTTTAATTTATCGTAAAAATAAATAGAGTGTTATAAACATGCATATTTATAAATAAAAGATTATATTATATAAAAGAGTTTTTACATAACTAAAATTTTTGCAAGTTCATGCATTTTTATAACTTTAAATAATTTGTTTCTAATTGTTGATTAGGAATTTATTGATTCTGGACATGTTAAAAATTCTTTTAGTCCAAGTATAAGTATTCCTTTTTCGTCCTTCCATTTTTTTATGTTACTTTTTACAATGATAATTTTTCTAAAGTTATCATCAATTTTTATTAGTGATTTTTCTTCTTGTTCTTTTTTTTCTACATCGTCAATATTTAAGGCTGATTGTATGTATAATCTTTCATATCCAAGATTACAAATAAAATCAACTTCTAATTGCTTTCTTACATAATTATTATTTTCATTTTTTTCACTTATAGTAACTACTCCTACATCTACTTGATATCCTCGGATAATTAATTCGTTGTAGATAATGTTTTCCATTATATGATTTTCTTCTTGTTGTCTAAATCCTAATCTTACATTTCTAAGACCAATATCGGTGTAATAATATTTTAAAGGTGTATCGAGATATTTTTTTCCTTTAACATCATACCTATAAGCTTTTTCAATTAGAAATGAATCCACACAATAATCTAAATATTGTTTTATTGTATTTGGTGCCACTACCAAATTTTTCATAGATTTAAATGAATTAGATAATTTGTTAGGGTTTGTTAATGAACCAACGCTTGAAGAAATGATATTGAGTACATCTTCTAGAACTTCTGTATTTTTAATATCATGTCTATTAACGATATCTTTTATATAAGTTTCTTTGAATAGATTATCTAGATATTTAATTTTTTGTTCATTAGTTTTGCACATTAAAAGATATGGCATACCACCATACATAGAATATTCATTCCAAGCTTCCTCAAAATCCAATTTACAATAATCATAATATTCTTTAAAAGATAATGGAGATAAGTATATCTGATCTCCTCTTCCTCTAAACTCTGTAATAATATCAGAAGAGAGAAATTTAGCATTACTTCCTGTAACATATACATCTACATTTTTAATATGTAAAAAAGAGTTAAGTACATCTTCAAACTCTTTTACATATTGCACTTCATCTAATAATATATAATAGTTTTCATTGTCGATAATTTTATTATGTATATATTCACACAAATTGTCTGGATCACGGTATTTTATATTTAGTCTATCATCTAGTTGTAAAGTAATAATATGTGATTTATCAACTCCATTTTGAAGTAAATAATTATAGAAAATTTCAAATAACAAATATGATTTACCACATCGCCTAATTCCTGTAATAACTTTTATCATACCATTATTCATTCTATCTATTAACTTTTGTAAATAATCATTTCTAATAATCATTTTTATTTCCTCTAACCAAAATTTTAAGTATGTACTTTTATTATATATTTAATAACTAAAAGATACAATTTCTAACTAAAATTTTTGCAAGTTCATGCATTTTTATAACTTTAAATAATTTTCTCAATGGTTTTAAACTACATTTGTAAATAAATTATTTTTTATATACAACTTATTTGGTGATTTATAAGTTCGAGATTGAATTAATTTTTTGTAGGTAGAATTAGAAATACTTAAGTTAATAAATACAAACTAAGAAACAATAAAGCAATAGATATCCATAGGGATATCAAAAAAATTAAAATTTAAGACCTGATATAGCTTTCAAAGCGTTTCTAACACCATAGGAATAGCTATTATAATCAATATAACAATCTGATTTTTCATTAACTAATGGCTATAAGATGGTAAACAACATTGTATTGGAATATCATAATAAGATTCATGTGTGTTAATTTTAAATGAAAGATTATTATGTATTGCATTAATTAAATCACATAATTTATCACAAGAAGCAGTAGTAAAAGTATTTGGCTTTTTATCTAATCTATTAGCAAAATAATGAGAATTTATACATTCTTGAGAACAACTAAGATAATCTTTTTATTAAACCATCTTTTTATTGCATCAGAATTTTCTTTAAGAAGCGAATAAAGCGTGTAATATGATTTATCAATTTGAACATGAATAACTTTATTAGAGACTTTAAAAGGTTTATACTCAACTTCAATGGAGGATTTATTTAAAAGGTTAAGAACTGATACAGCTGATATTTCATACCCATCAGGTAAATTATCTTTTCCAGCTGCTTCATATGATAAATGATCTAAAGATGATAATATTTTACTCTTTAATTCATTTGATAATCTAGAATACTTTGGAATTCTTAAAAAAGAATCTAAAAGATAAGTATAAGTGCCATCAATTGTATTGTAATAATATCTCCGTTTAAATGTAATTTGACCTTTAGAAGTTAAAATAGTTCTAGATACTTTTTTAACAATTTCTAAACTCTTATTTCTAATTGCAGCAAGTTCTAAATCGCATTTTTCTAATAGTTTGTAAATAAGTTTTAAACAATAATCATCAGATTTAGAAAAGCTATTTTTTAAAAATTATCAAAATTTTGTTTTAGATGTGTTAAAATGCTCATGAAGAAGTTAACCTTTCGTTTGGTCAACTATAAGTATAACTTCTTCTTTTATTTTGTTACCTACAAAAAATTAATTCAATCGAGTTATGGGCTATTTTGATTTTATGTTATTTAAAATACAAAAAATAAGTACAAATTTTAGTGAATATAAAAAGAGGGATAAAGCCCTCTTTAGATAAAATATTATTATCATAACTTTTTTTCAGGTCTAAGTTTATTATTAATTTATTTGTTTTAATTTGTGATGTTACAAATTACAAATTATGTTATTTAATCGTTATTGTAAAATGAAAGCGATTACACTAGAATAATTCTTATAAAATGAATTTTGTTATTTAAAGAAAAAAAAGGAGTTATGAAATGGCTAATATTAGATTAGAAAATATTTCTAAAATTTATGGAGTTGCCAAAAAGAAAGGTCAACTTCCAGAAGGAAAAAAAGCTGTTAATAACATTAATTTAAATATACCTGAAGGATCGTTTACTATTTTAGTTGGACCATCTGGTTGTGGAAAAACTACTCTTTTAAGAATGATTGCGGGTCTTGAAACTATTACATTAGGGAATATTTATATAAATGATATTGATGTAACAAATTATGAGCCTGGAGATCGAGGCTTAGCGATGGTTTTTCAAAATTATGCTTTGTATCCTCATATGACAATTTATGAAAATATTGAATTCGGGCTAAAAAATGCTAGAATTCCTAAACATGAAATTAAATCAAGAATAGATTATGTTTTAAATCTTGTTAATTTAAGTGAATATGCTAATAGAAGACCTGCAAATTTATCAGGTGGGCAACGACAAAGAGTTGCTCTAGCAAGAGCAATCGCTAAAAAACCACAAGTATTTTTAATGGATGAACCTTTATCAAATTTGGATGCAAAACTTAGAAGTACAATGAGAAGTGAATTAATTCAAATTCATAGAAAATTGAAATCAACGTTCATTTATGTTACACATGATCAAATTGAAGCAATGACAATGGGAGATTATATTGTATGTATGTCAGAAGGTGTTATCAAACAAACTGGAACACCTACAGAAATTCATGATGATCCAGATAATGTCTTTGTAGCACAGTTTATTGGTGATCCAGGAATGAATATTATTACATTATCAAGTGGTAATAAAGTTGGAATTAGACCGAGAATGGCTAATATAGTTACAAATACAACTGATAATAGTTTGTTGTATTTTGATGGAATAATTTTTACCCATGAAAATCATGGTGGAGAACAATTATATAGTGTTAAAATTAAAGACTCTACTATATTTGTTAAAGATATTGATAAACATATTAAGGAATTAAATTCTAAAGTAATAGTAGCTATGCATAAAGAAGATTTATATTTCTTTGACAGCAATGAAAATAGAATAAGAGATAAACAGGAGATTGAAAAAATATATGACGAACTCAGAAATGAATACATCGAAAATTAAATCTCTTGTTAGGTTATATGATGATTTGTATAACGAAAAAGATGTTATAAAATTCGATAAAGAATTATTAAAAGATGAAAAGAAAATACGAATAAGTGAAATTAATATAAAAATTAAAGAGACTGAAAAGAATCTAAAAGAAATATCTAAAACATGCGAACCATTTGAAAGAGCATATATTAATGAAAACTTAAAAATAAGAAAAAACATTAATCATTGTGAAAAAATGAAGAAGTATGATAATGTTGAAAGAAAAATATTTTCCAAATTAAACCCAGCATATATTTATATTCTTCCCGCCGCGATTGGCAGTTTGTTTTTTGTTATAGTTCCATTTATTTTTATGATGGTAGTTTCATTTTTTAAATTTAGCTTTGCTGATCCTTTAAATTCAAAATTTGTCGGATTCAATAATTTTATAACTGTTTTTACAAAAGATAGAGATTTTAAATATGCTTTTACCAATACAATATTATTCGCATTTTTTACAGTTTTTATTTTAATGATTATAACTGTTTCTTTAGCTGCATGGTTAAGCAAAAATACTAAAATAAATAATATTACTCAAACTATGATTTTTACACCACATATTGCTTCTTTGGTTTCAGTTTCAATTTTATGGTTAACAATGCTTAACCCAACAGGAATTGTTAATCAAGTACTATCTATTTTTGGTATTAAAGGACCTAATTGGTTAACCGATCCTAATACAGCCTTAATTTCAGTTGGTATTGCGGCTGTTTGGAAATCTATTGGTTATTATGTTTTGATTATAATCTCTGGCTTACAATCTATTCCTACATATGTTTATGAAGCAGCAAAACTTGATAAAGCTTCAAAATGGACAACATTTAGGAAAATTACTTTACCATTATTATCTCCAACTTTGATGTTTGTTTTTACTGTTAAATTTATTAATGCTTTTAAAACATTTGTTACAGTTGATTTAATGACTCAAGGTGGACCTCAAGGTCATTCTATGGTATTAGGATATTGGATATATACAATGGGAAGAGTTAATCAAAATTATGGATTTGCTATGGTTGGGGCTATCGTTTTAACTATACTCATTGCAATTGTTACTTTTGTTAATAATAAATTGTTTAATAAGAAAGTCACATATCAATAGGAGGAATTATGCTAGATAACGAAACATTTTTTACAGATGCATATACTCCAAAAGAAATAGTATATGATGAAAAATTTTTAAAGAAAAAAGCAATTAAAAAAAGATTGATGTATGTCTTAAAAATATTGAATGCAATCGTTTTAATTGGTATTGGTTTATTATTTGTTTATCCATTTGTTTGGATGTTTGCTATGTCACTTAGAAGTTATGAAGATGTTATTACTTTTCCAACTTCAATCATTGTTAATAATCCACAATGGTCGAATTATGTTGAAGCATGGACACAAGCAAGATTTTCATATTATTTAGGAAATTCTTTAACTTATACTTTTTTAGTTTTAGGATTACAATATTTTACGATTATTCCAATTTCGTATGCATATGCAAAAATGAAATTTCATGGAAAAAATAAGTTATGGACTATTCAAACTTTAGGAATGATGCTACCTGCAGAAGCAACATTCATACCGATTTATTTTATCTATTGTAAAATAAATTTAGTTGATACTTGGATAGGATTAATATTACCTAGCTTATTTGCAATGTTTGGAATTATGATGTTTACTAGCGCTATTAAACAAATTCCAAATGAAATTATTGAATCAGCGAAAATGGATAAAGCAAAAAATAGAACTATTTTGTTTAAGATAGTTCTTCCAGCAATAGTTCCAGTTTTAATAACTCATTTATTAGTGACATTTATTTCAACTTGGAATGAGTATTATTGGATTTTAGTAATGACTAATAAAGAAACTCTTAGAACATTACCAATTGCTTTAAGAGGGTTAATAAATGTTGATGCTGGAGAACCTGAATGGCAAATAGTGATGGCGGGTAACATTATACAAGTTGCTCCAATATTAATCTTATATATTCTTGCAAATCAACAAGTAAAAAATGCTATGTTGGGTTCAAGAGGTGGAAAAATTAAAACATCTAATAATCAAAAAAATTTATTTAATCAAATTAAAAACAAAATTATAAACAAGAAAACAGAAAGGGGAATTACAAAATGAAAAAGAAATTATGTTTATGTTTATTAGCAACTTGTGCAGCATTTGGACTTGCTTCATGTGGCGAGACTGAAGGATCTAGTGAAGGACTAGATGATAATAATATTTATGTGAATAAAGATTGGAGTATTTATCAAAATTCTGATGTAACTGAAGATGTAACAATTACATTCTCTACTTTACATGCTGCAACAGCAAAACAAGGAATTGCAGTAAAAAGTTTAGTTGATAAATTTAATGAAGCTCAACAAGCTAAAACAAGTGGCGGTAAAATCACTGTTGAGGTTGAATATGGCGATGGAAATACTGTTAACCAAAATACAAAGTTATGGGCTGCATATCCAGCTAGATCAAATCCTGAAGTAGCATATGTTGGTGTTTCTTCTGTTGCTATGTATGAAGAAATGGCTGTTGATTTAAGAAATGTATTTACTTATGATCAAATTAGAGATTTTGATGAAGGATTATTACAATATTCACTTTACAAAGGAAAATTAGTTTCTGTTCCATTTGCACCATCAAGTAACGTTTTAGTTGTTAATAAAACTTTATGGGAAAGTAAAGGAGCAACTTTACCAACTGTTGAAAGTATAGTTAATGATCCAGATTCTTCAACATGGAATTGGGAAAATTTCAAAGCAAATTGTTTAGCTTTAAAAGATGATGATCACTATGGTTTTGGTACTAATGCTATGGATGAATATGGTATGATGGTTCAACAAGGTGGAAGTTTGTATAACCTTGATATGACAGAAGCTACTTTTAATAACGAAAAAGGTGTCAATGCTTTAACATATTGGAGAGATTTACATACTTCTGGAGCAATGAAAATAAAAACAACTGTTCATAATACTGATTTAAATATTGTAAATGATTTTAAAGCAGGTAAGGTTGCTGCAATTTGGCAATCAACATCATCTCTTGCTTCAAATATTAAAAATGCTAGTGAAGCAGGATTTGAAATGGCTGTAATGCCATTCCCAAAACAAACAAACTTCTTTGCTAATCAAGGTGGTAATTCAATGATTGTCTTCAACAATAAATCAAAATTAAAAACTGCAGCGGCAAGTGAATTTGTTCGTTATATGAACAGTGCTGAAGCTGTTTCATCATTAGCTATTCAAACAGGATATTTCCCAACAACTAAAGCTGCAAAAGAAACAGAAGTAATTAAGAACTTATATTCTTCTAATCCTACAACATTTAAAGCAAGTTCTCAACTATTAAAATTTGGTACACGTGCTCCACAAGGAGTTGCAAAAGCGGCTGTTGATTCAAAATTTTCAAAAGAAGTAAAACAAATTTTTGATAATCCAGAAAAATCAATTCAAACAATTCTTGATGAGTTGTATAATGAAATTCAATATACATTGGATATTTCAAAATAAAAAAATTATTAAGTAAGAGAAGTTTCTTCTCTTACTTAATTTCTAAAAAAATGGATAATTTACAATTTGAAAGTGCAAATTTTATTAAACGATTATGTGCTTTTGTCATTGATTTAATTATTATTGCTATTATATGGTATGTAATTTCTATTAATAATTTCAAAGAAATTGAAGAATTTATGAAAGAACTTGATCCAAATATAGAAGGATCTTTAGAAATATTTAAAGATGTAATAACAAAGTTTTGGGTTAAATTTCTTTTAAAATTTATTTTTGCAAAAGTAACATATTATTTATTGGTACCAGCAATTATTGGAAGTGGAAAAACTGTTGGTAAATTTTTATGTGGCCTTTCAATGGTAAGTTATTCTAATCTTGAAGAAATAAAACCACTCAATTTAATTTATAGAGAAGTTGTTTGCCGTTTGCTAATAGAGGATTTATTGGTTATTCCTGGTATAGTATCTTGTATAATTGCTTTAGTTAGGAAAGATTCAAGGTCGTTACATGATTTGATGGCTAAAACAGTTGTTATTACTCGTGGAATGAGTGATGTTTCGACTATATAAAATAGAAAGGTAGTTATGAAAATATTGATTTCACCTAATGGATTTAAAAATTCTTTAACTTGTTTTGAAGCATGTGAAGCAATTCTAGAAGGATTTAAAAAAACTTATAAAGATGGTTTATATTTAACTTATCCAATTGCTGATGGTGGAGAAGGAACATGTGAAATATTAACAAAATATTCTAATGGGAAATATTACTCAAAAGAAATTACTTTTTGTGATTTAACAAAAAGAGTTGCAAAATATGGCTTTGATAAATTAAATAAAATTGCATTTATAGAGTCATCAGAAGCTGTTGGAATTATTCATATAAAAAAAGAAAAACTTAACCCTTTAAAAATGACTAGTTTTGGTTTAGGTGAATTGGTTTTATCTGCAATTGATAAAGGTGCAAAAACAATTGTTATTGGTATAGGTGGAACATGCACTAATGATGGTGGAATGGGACTTTTATCCAGCTTAGGAATCAAATTTTATCATGATGAAACTCTTCTTGATGGTAATGGAGAAAATCTTATTAAAATTAATAAAATTAGTCTTGAAGGTTTAAATCCTAAAGTGAGAGATGTTTCTTTTGTTATTGCAAGCGATGTTGATAACACCTTATGTGGTGATAAAGGTGCGACATATTGTTATGGTAAACAAAAAGGCGCTAATGAACAAATGCTTGATTTGCTAGAAAAAGGTATGATAAATTTTGCTTCTCAAAGTAAAAAAATATTAAATAAGGATTTAATATCTATTGTTGGCGGTGGATCAGGTGGTGGACTTGGAGCAGGAATATGTTCATATTTAAATGCAAAAATTGTTTCAGGTTTTGATTATATTGAAAGTTATATTAATATTGAAGAAAAAATAAAAAATGTTGATGTTGTGATTACTGGCGAAGGAAAAATTGATGAGCAAACTTTACATGGTAAAGGACCTTATAAAATTGCTTCATTAGCCAAAAAATATAATAAATATGTGATTGCTTTTTGTGGAATTTGTAAAGTTAAAACATCTTTATTTGATAAAGTTTATCCTTTATGTGAAAAGGAAACTACAGATTTTTCAAATAGTTATAATAAGTTAGTTGATATTAGCTATAGTGCTAGTAAAGATTTGAAGGAAAATAATAATGAAATTGATAGTTAATGCAGATGATTTTGGGTTAACAAGATCTGTAAATTATGGAATATTAGATGCTCATTTAAATGGAATTGTTACATCCACGACGTTGATGGTAACGATGCCTGCGGTTGGGCATGCTATTGAATTGATGAAAAAATATCCAAGTTTAAAAGTTGGTTTACATTTAAATATTACATTAGGAAAACCTTTGACTAATTGTAAAAGTTTAATCAAAGAAGATGGTTGCTTTTATAAACCAAAAGAAAATCCTGATCAAAGTTTATTTAGTGAAGAAGAAATATATCAAGAATTTAAAGCACAATATTTTTTATTTATAGAACTTGTTAAAAATAGACCGACTCATTTAGATTCACATTTATATGCACATCAAAAATATAAAAAAGCTCATAATGCGGCGTTAAGGCTTGCTAATGAGATGCATTTAAGATTACGTGATGCTTCAACTGATTGTTTTCCAAAAGCTCAATTTTTAGATTTTTTCAAAGCAAAAGATAAATCGTTTGATGAATTACAAAATATTTTTCTTTTAAGAAATGATGATTATGAGTATGCAGAATTGATGGTTCATCCAGCTTATGTTGATACATTTCTTTTGAAAAACTCATCTTATAATGTTGAAAGATTAGTTGAGCTTGATGTTTTAACAAGTGATAAAACTAAAGAATTTATAAAAAATAAAAAGATAGAATTAATTTCTTTTCTTGATGTTAAATAGGAGATATTTATGAGATTTGATAAAGGACCTGTCACTTTTGCTTTAGTAGGTGCTGGAGGAAGAGCCGGCTGTTATATTAGAGCAATTGAAAAGTATTACCCAAATGATTTTAAAGTTGTAGCAATTGCTGATCCAGATAAAGAAAAACAAAATTATTATTCTAAAAAATATAATATTAAAAAAGAGAATATTTTTGATGGATATGAAGAATTTATAAAAAAAGATAGAATGTGTGATGTTGTTATTGTTGCCACTCTTGATGATATGCATTATATTCCAGCTATTAGTTTAATTGAAAAAGGTTATGATATGATTTTAGAAAAGCCAATTGGTTTTTCTCTTCAAGAAACGATTGAAATTGGTGAATGTGCAAGAAAACATAAAAATCAATTTATAGCAGTTTGTCATGTATTAAGACATACACCTTTTTTTAGTAAAATTAAGGAGATAATTGATTCTAAAGAATTAGGAGAAGTAATTGATATTCAACATAATGAAAATGTTGGTTACTTTCATTACGCTCATTCTTATGTAAGAGGAAATTGGAGAAATACTAATATTTCTGCACCTTTTATAGTAGCTAAAAGTTGCCATGATATGGATATACTTTTGTATCTACTTGGTAATAAGCGTTGTCTAAATCTTTCTTCTATGGGAAGTTTGTCTTTTTTTAATCATCAACATTTTGATGAAAAAAGAATGGCAAAAAGATGTACTGATTGTTCTATTGAAAAAAAGTGTCCATATTCTGCTTTAAAAATTTATACTAGTGGATTAATTAAATCAATTGTATTTGATTTAACAACACCTGAAAAAATATTAAAAACTTTTTCAACTAGTCAATATGGTAGATGTGTATTTGCTTGTGATAATAATGTGTGTGATAATCAAGTTACAATTTTAGAATTTGAAGGTGGCGTACACGCAACATTTAATGCATCAGCGTTTACTAATAAAAATCAAAGAACAATCAAAATAATGTGTGAATATGGTGAAATAAGAGGACTTGGCCATAAGAAATTAATTGAGGTACAAAAATTTGGTGAAGAAAAACCTACAATCATCGAATTAGGTGATTCTTCTGGAGGACATGGTGGAGGCGATGAAGGATTCTGTGTTAATTTTATGGAATCATATCTTCACGGAAAAGAATTTGCTTCTCCAATTGATATGTCAATTGAATCTCATGTTATGGCATTTGCTGCAGATATTTCGAAAAACAATAATGGTAAAGTGATTAATATTCCTGAATTTTGGGAAAATGAGATAAAAAAGTTATGAAAATCAAGATATTAAAAAAAGAAGAAATTGATAGAGTTATTGCTGAAGAAATAATAACTTTAATAAATAGTAAAAATAAAGTTGTATTAGGTTTAGCAACAGGATCATCACCAATAGGTGTATATGATTTATTAGTTAAAGCATATCAAAATAAAGAAGTGTCATTTAAAAATGTTATAAGTTTTAATTTAGATGAATATTTAAATATTGATATAG
>ERZ1106952.22-NODE-22-length-140217-cov-39.515511_pt1 | contig 140217 bp, 101 predicted proteins | sample MGYA00403677_ERZ1106952 | MGnify/ENA primary metagenome ERZ1106952 (study PRJEB35170, sample SAMEA104062415) | human gut metagenome | biome: human gut; feature: human-associated habitat; material: faeces | place: Denmark | collected 2012-05-14 ... | reverse complement strand
TCTTTCAGCGGATACCCCGCGAAATCCGCGCCTACCACCAGATACTTGTCCTTTACCGTCTTCATTTTTCCTTATCTCCTGATACAATAAATTTAACCGAAAAAAGTGCGGGATGTGAATTAGCACTTTTCAAGTTCCGTTACCCTTTTGTTATTCATCTGCGCGCTCGGGAAGTTTGACATCCAGGCGCGCTTCCTCCGATTTTTCCCGTTTTTCTCGCAATGCGGATAAATTTTTATCCGAAAGAACGAGGTCTTTGAGACACACTTTTACGGGATCCTCCGCGCGGAACAAAAATTCCGCTTCCACAATATTTTTTCGAAATTCCCTTGAAAATTTTGCGGGAGCAGAGTCCTCCGCCATCCCCGAAGTCAAACGGACGGCATACGGTGAAAACTCCTCGTCCAAAGGCAGAAAATCCGTCGTCTCCTCCCCGTTCATGAGGTCGAAACGGGATACCAGTCCGTCCGCCGTGCGAAAGCATACTCCGTAAAAATCCACCTTGCCCTCCGCTTTGAGTTCAAAATTCCAAAAATTATAATCTGCGATATGGTTTTTATGCCCCGAAAGACAAATTGCGGGAGAAGTGCCGAAAAAAAAGTATTCTTCTGCGGTCGGAGCGGCGGAAAAAGCAACACAGTCCTCTTCACCCGAAACGAGGGTGGGCGCACCGTCGTATATTCCCCCGTTTTTCCAAACCGCCGCTTTCCTGCAAGAACCCGCTTGCCAGCCGAAACAGTTTTCGTATACCTTCAAAGCGCCATTCACCGTATACGCAGGAGGGAAACAATAATTTTCGTTCACCGGTTCGATTTTGCTCCGATAGGGAAGCAGCGGCGCTCCGTCCGCACTCTTCGCGTTGCAGAAATCCTGGTATTGCATGAATGCGTAGGTCAGATTTTTTGGCTCTTCCACGTCGGGACAGGTGACAGTTATTTTCCGCTCCCCCGTGATGCGCGCCTTCGCGGGATAATATTTTCCGTTTTCTCCCGCGAGCGTAAAGCCCTCTATGTCTCCCCCATTTAAGGGTGCGACGCTCTCCACAAAACAGACCGCCCCGCCCTTCCGATAATCCACCCTTGCGATTTGGGGATATTTTCTTCTCTTTCCCGCCAAAGCGAGGGCAAAACGCTCGGAAACAGGCGCTTTATTTACCGGGTGAATGGGATGAAAATATTTATCTCCGTCCGCTTTCAACCACCTGGGTTCCACGTCGTATATGGGCAAAACCGTCGCGCCGTTCTTCTCCAAAAGGGAAAGGGCCTCGTTGATATAGAGATACCCGAATCCGTCGCCGTAATGGTAAAACTCGGGCGCGATATGCGCCGCGACAAAGGGAATCTCTCCGAAAGCCTTTTTGAACTCCCGCATGACGAGAAGCATTTCCCTGTGAAAGAACTGTCCGAACTCAAAGTCGAAAGCGGAGCTTTCTCCGAGATACCACAATATTCCCTTGAACTCTATTCCGACGAGAGGGGCTATCTTTTCGTTCCATACACCCGAAAGCTGCGTGAAATTCCGTCCCCCCGAAGTGTTATAATTTTCGGTAGTCGCATACCTGCCGACTCGTTTTAGAAATTCGACGAGTTCGTTATCCTCCTCCACGATTCCGCCGGGAATATAGGCTTCTACGCTCAAACCGCCCATGGAGGTATCCACGAAGCCGACGGGAACTCTTTCCGATTCGGATAAAAGCGTAGCCGTCTGCACGCAAATGGCGGAAATATTTTTAAGCCTCTCTTCCCCGCTCCCGACCCAGTCGTAATCGAGCGCCAACTCCTCTTGCGGAAGAGCGGGACGAAGAAACGACAGCTGTGTTCCCTCAGGAACAGGCTTTTCTTCCAATTTCAAAAGGGAAATACGGCAGTCTTTCGTCCTTTTCAGCCATTTTTCGTAATCCTCGGTCGCGGAGAGACAATAGTTCATATTGGACTGACCGAGTGCTAAATATACATCCCCGAATCGGAGTCGAGCTGAGATCCTTTTCCCGTTGCATTCAGCGAAAAGGAGGAATTCGCTCTCCGTATCCTCTACAGGGGGAAAGAAGACGGAAAATTTGCCCGCTTCGGAAGAGACCGTTCGCCTTTCTTTGTATTTTCCGCCGATAAGGGAACAGGTCACCTCGCCGTCCGCTCTGCCCCTCACTAAAACGGGACGGTAGCGCTGCACGATCGCTCCATCCTTGAAATATCCGAAAAATTTCATCTTTTTTGCCCCATATATTTATCTAAAACATAACAGGCGACCGCAGACCAGCCGTGGCAAAGACTCCCCGCGTCCGCGAAATCCGCTTCTCCCAACGCTGTTTCCCAGTACGAGGTGGCACCCGCAAAGAGCATTTTGCCGAAGGTTTCGCATACGTCCTCTATGCACCAGTCCACATCCCCTTCCGCCTTAACTATTCCGTCGTATTTAAGCTGGAACGCGGCAAAAGTCATGGGAACGACCTTTCCTTCGGGATTCTTGAGAATTTCGGAAAGCGTTTTCTGCCGCTCTTTAGACATATTTTCGCACGCCAGAAGAGCTGCCGCCTGCGTATAGGCGTGGTAACCTCTCCTTTCCCCTTTATCTATGTAAGAAGCGTACAGTCCCTTTTCCGCGTCGAAAAAGTTTTCCAAGCTCTCTTCCAGGCTCTTCGCATAAAACTCCGCCTCCTTCGCCTTTTCTGCATTCCCAAACTTTTCTTCGAGCGCCGCGAATTTTTTCGCCGCAATAGCGACAACGGAGGTCAGGATACAGTCGGACGCCGCCGAGATTTTTTCCGTGCGATTGAAATCCCCGCCGTCCAAGCCTTCCGACCATTCGTGAAAATTCCAATACTCGGGTTCTGCGAACAGGGATACACCCTTTTCGTCGCTCCTCTTCTCAAACGCTTTCAACGCTTTTTCCGCCTTGGGAAGGATCTCCTCGACAAACGTTCCGTCATAATCCGCTTCAGCGTTTTCGCAGACGGCGAGAATCCAGTAAGCGGTAAAAGAAGGAATAGTCATGCGCCCGCGCGCGGGCGCACACAAAACGATGAGCCCGTCATCTCGCTGCGTATCCGCAAACAGGCGAAGGGATGCCCTGGGATATTCGTATTCCTCGAAAGCTCCGTAACCGAAAAGCATCTGGTTTCTCGAATCCATGCCGTAGAGTGCCTGTTCTCTCCAAGGGCAATCTTCGTAATGCTCGTGCGCGCAAAGCTCCAAGGTGCGGCGCCCCATCTCATAAATCTTATCGAGCAGTCTGTCTCCGAATTTTTTCTTTTCCTTTTTGAAAGGATAGACCGCCTCCCGTACCGTCAGGCGGTTTAACGTAAACGCTCCCCCTTCCACGTATAATCCGAGATATCTGCACCCCACGCGGCAAAGATATTCGTCCAAGGAGTTTTCCCCCGCCTTTAAGGCGAGTTCGGAGGCAAAATTCCGTCCTTCCACCGAAGAGCGGATTCTCAAATCGGAGAGGTGTTCCCCCCAGCACAGAATGGCAGAACAGGGCTTTTCCACCGTCAGGGAAAAGGAGAGATACCCGCTGGTCTCCCCGCTCAAATCCGCTACGACGAAGAGCCCGTCCCCGCCGCTTAAATCAGCGGAAAAACCGAGCGGTTTATCGAGAACGGCATTCCCCACCCTGTATCGGCCCGTCATATCGGCAAAACGGAGAGTGGACAGCCAGGCGTTCTGCGCTCTCGCCGCCGCCGTCTCCCCGCCGCGGTATCTGAAAATTCCCTGTGCGACGATTTCGGAAGGAAGAGGTTCGGACAAGGAGAGTTTACGGACAGGGCGTTCTGCCAGCGTAAATCCCCCCACGGCGGGACGGCATTTTTTCCACTCCCCGCCCCGAATCGTAAAATCGTATTTCCAGCCCCAGCCCAGCTGCGGGGTAATCCTATCTCCCAAAAGGTAGTTCGCCGCAACCCTGCCCAAGGTATTTTCGCTCGATTCGGCGAGGACGACACCCCTTGAAAGCACCTCAAAAACGAGATACGCGTCCATAGCGCGGGCGATAGAAAAATCCTCTAAGGTGTGCATGGCAACGATATATAATTCGTTTTCCCCCTTTCGCACAAAGGAGGAGACGTCAATTTCGTCTACCCGTTTCTTTTCGGGAATATCCGCATACTGTCCGTTGGAGACGAACACGCCGTTGATAAACGCTGCATAGCGAAAAGCGGCGCTTATCCGAACAACCGCGCCGCCGCCAACATAGTTAAAGCTCTGTTTGAATTCGGCAAAGCCGCACGTTTCGCTCTCTATCCAAATGCCTTTCATACCTCTTTCACACCTCTTTCATACCTCTTTCATACCTCTTTTTATCGTCCTGAGCGGAGGCGTAAATGCCCGTCTTTTCGCAAGCCACTATGCCATCCGTTATCATGTTTACGTAAAAGCCGTCCGCATACGGCTGAAAACGAAGTTCCCGTTCGTTGAAAAACACTTTTCTCCTTTTGTCCGCTTCCGCGATCTCCTCTTCGCTCCTCCCCTCAATCTTCAATACGAGAACCTCGAGGAGATTCAAGACGTTTTCCGCCATAAAGCGGAGTATCTCCATGCTCTCCACGAATATGGGCGCCGCTCCTTCCGTGCTCGGGAATTTTTTCAAAAGCACCGTCAAAAAGGCAGTCCCTTCCTTGAATAAAGGAAGCGCCTCCGATGCGGAAATCTCCTCCTTCATGTATGCGAAACTCACCGTTCGTTCTATTTCTCCGTGCGCTTTAGCGGCGAAGTCCTTAAAGGGACCGAACGCGGAGGCGTAATAGTCCTCACGTATTTCTTCAAAGCTCGCTTTTCCGTCCGTCAAAGCCCTGCCCATGAGATAAAAGGCAAAGCCGCTGGGATAGAACGCGCGCTGGATCTGACAGCTCAAAAAACCGTTCAAACCTATCTTTTTCAAGGAACGAATATCCTCGAAGAGAACTTTGGCTATCGTCTCTCCGCCGAAGTCGCGGTTGATGTCCCACATCAAGTGATAATCGAAGTCGAATCCGTCACCGCGGAATGCCTTTTTCCACCCCTCCAAAAACGCGAGGTATTCCGCCGCGTCCGAAGGGTAAGTCATCTTATTTTTCTCATAAGGCATGGGAGGACGCGTTTTCCAGTTCCCCGTCACATCGAAAGGAAGTGTATAGCTCCTGAAAATAGGCGCGAACATCAAAAGAAACCTGTCGGGGTTGCGTATTTGCTCTGTCAGCGGCGCCCAATACAACTCCATATAGACGAGAAAAACTATTTTCACGCCGAGACCGGATTCGGTCAAAAGTTCATCTATCTCGTTCAAGATCATCACGTACCAGTCGGACAGGCGTTTTTTCGAGCATGCCTCGCACTCGCAGACGTTGTTGAAATCGTCCGCCAGCCAGAAATGCAGGACATCCGTGTCCGGATGGGTCTTTACGTAATCGACCACTTCTTTCGCCAGCATATGCCGCGCCAAGGGATTGGAGTAGCAAAGGTGGGTGTTGAGGGGTTTGCCCTTGAAAAACTCCCGTTTGCCGTTCACTTCGGCTATCAGAGCGCGCTTTTCCTTTGAAAGAATTTCGTCGCACGTATTCCAGCCGTTGCAGTCTATCCCCAGGCACGCGGACGTCCAGCCATGCCCTACCGAATGATAGAGCATGGAACGCTTCTTGATTTCCCTTACGATACGTTCTATGTATCCTTTCGCCTTCTCCCCGCTTATCTTTTCGGGCGGGAGGAGCGGATTGCCGATATGCTCATACCAACGGCTGAAAAATTCGAACGAGGTGGTGAACTGGGTGAAATAGCTGTTAAATCCTGCCTTGGGCGCCCAGTCTATAAGTTCTAAAACATTCTCGACGCTGACGGCGCCCTCTATAGTGATGCCGCGGTGCCTCTCCGCAGGCTCGAAAACGCAGGAGACGGTCACTTCGGAAAGTTTTCTGCAAGGGATATATTCCCCCTTTTCGCCCGGGCGCACGAATCGGCAACCGCAGGATTTCAAAAACTCGTACACGCCCAAAAGAAGGGCTCGGGGACAGTTTGCCGATATGCTTCCCCGTCCCTCTTTTACGGATATTTCCGAGCGCTCGCGGAAAAGGTCTCCGTCTTCGCCCGCAAACAGGGAAATTTTCCCTTCCTCGCCCGTCATCTTCAAAAGATATTTATTCAGTTCGCTCTTTGCAAATTCAAGCGTTTCAAGTTTCATCATTTTATAAAAGTCCGTCAAAAACCGCTAATATGCCCGCATTGATCGTGCCCATGATCGTAGCATCAGAACCGAGTTCCGAAAATACTACGGGACAATTTTTTGCATACTTGGATATATATTTCAAATATTCCTTTCCGAGCCCCGTCACCGAGCCGATGAGGATAACGGTGTCCAAGTCCAAAAAGTCGGACATGGAGGAGGCGAAAGTGCCGATGACGCGTGCAGCTGAGTGTATCGCCCGCACGACCAAAGCGTCCTTTAAGCGATACGCCTTCAAAAGTTCGTCTATCGTCACATCGTCCCAGGAACGTCCGGACGCTTCCAGCCAATCTTTGAGCACCGTCTCCGTGCCGAGGGAAATTTCCCTCTTAACGATAGAAAGGACGCTGAACAGAGAGGTGGAGTCATAATAATTTCCGTAGTTTAAGTTGCCGTAATTGTTTTCGTCGGAAAGGAGCATATTCAATTTGAAATAGCCTATTTCCCCCGCGAAACCGTGAGAGCCCTCGTACACCTTCCCGTCGATGAGGAGCGCCGCGCCCATACCCACGTCCACGTGCAACATTAAAGCGTTCTGAACGTTTTTCAAGACTCCTCCGTACATTTTTTCTCCCAGAAGAGCGAGATTTATGTCATTTTTTATCACGACCTTGCAACCGAACGCCTCCTCGAATACCGCTTGCAGGGAAATGTTCCCTATTTCGCGGAAGCGGGGGTTCAGAATAAATTTTCCGCTTTTTTTGTCTATCTTTCCGGGCGAGGCTACCGCTATACAACGGAGTGTTCTCCCTTTGAGTTCCTCCCGTTTCGTGAGCGCCTCTACGGCGGCGACTATCTTTTCTATGTCCCCTTTTTTGAAAGTAATGTCGTCGATGGTCGCCGTCGTAAGAATGTTACTCCCAAAATCCGCAGCACTCAAAATTATCTGCCAGCGCGAGAGATCCACTGCCACGACGTAGCCGTAGTCCGCGTTAATAGAGAGGTTTATCCCGCCCCTGCCCTTGGAATCGCTTTCGCGGTAGACCACGTTTTCCGAAATGAGGTCGTCCACGATGTTGGCTATCGCCGTGTTGCTGAGTTTGAGCTCCCGCGCGAGATCCGAATAGCTTTGCGTCTTTTTGCGCAGAAGTTCAATGATACTGTTCTTATTTTTTCTTCTTAAATACGATTGATTTCTTACCTGCATACGACTTCCCGCTCTCTCCTCTATTTATTATATCGTCCTTTTATCGAATTGTCGATCAAAAAAGGGCTTTTTTTCGTTTTCGTCGAGATATTTGCGGGAAAGCAAACCGCTTTATCTCTTCCGCTTCGACACCGCCGCCGCGATTATCCCCGCCAGCGCAAGGGAACCGAAAGCCGCCGTACTGCCGCAACCTTTTTCGCCGTTATCCGTACTTTCGGACGAGGAGGCGGCAACCGTATAGACGACTTCGGCGGAAAGGTCGCTGTCCAGTGCTTCAAAGGTATCCTCTGATACAGCCTTAACCTGCACTTTGTGCTCGCCTGCGGAAAGCGTATTCTCAAACTCGTATTTCGTCTTATTTGAAGTCTTGACCACTTCTCCGTCGATATACACAGTATAGAGGTTAGCGCCCGCTATTCTGTCCCACTTTATCGACTTTCCGTCCTCACCCAAGGCAACGACGGGGGAAGGCAGCTTTTCGATGACGGGCGGCAGCTCGGTATCCGCGATGTTTACATAAAAATCATCCACCAAAATATCCGCTGTACAGCAGTTCAAGCTCAAAAATCCGAAATAATCGAACGTTTTTACGTCAAAGGTACAATCTGCGACGAGAAAATCGTCCAAATACATTTTGTACGTATTGCCGTTGACTTCCAGCTTATAATCCACCCAGGGCATATCCTCCCCGCTCGCCGAGGAGGGCACCTTATAGGAAGCGTCCTCAAACCTAAGCGCATCCCCGAACATGCTCTGCATGGAAGCGTCCCCAAAATCGTTTGTCGCGCCTCCGTTGAATACGGCATAAGTATGCGGCGTTATCTCGGTATTTTTCGTATACCTCTGCACGGTAAAAAGAAGATTATTCGTCCCCACGTAGTGTGCGGTCGCCTTCTTGCGGAAGGAAATTCCCGCCCAGCCGCGCTCGCCTGCGTTCTTCGTCATAAATTTAAGGCGAAATCCCGCGGTGAAATTTTTCGTGCGGTAATCCCCTGCGGGACCGATATGGAAGTAGGAGTCCATTCCCACCGAAGCGTTGTCGAGGTGGAGCACTTTATTGCCCGATTCGCCGTTTTCGTACTCTATTTTACCTATTCCTTTAAGGTGGGCGTCTATGCCCTGTTCCTCGCCGCCCGCAAGGACGTTGTTCGTCCAATTTTTTGCAAACTCCTCGTTCTCTTCAATGAATTTCCCATCCGCTTCGTAGGAATCGAAGTTGTCGGAAAAATCAGGAAGAACGGAGTTCTCCGCCGCCGCGCGCGGCGCGGCAAAGGGTGCCGTCAGAATGCACGCTACCAAAGCGGCGGCGACAAAACAAAGCTTTCCTTTCATTTCTTTCTCCTTTAACCCAAAACAACCAGCATCCCTTCGCCTGCTCCCAAATCGAAGGAGACCGATGAGGCGGAAAATTCCTTCTTCTCCTCTCCGTTCAGGGTATAGCCCGAAATGTTCCCCTCAAAATTCAGCTTGACGGTATCCGCCGCCGTGCAGCCGACTATCGTATCGTCCGCTATTGCGTTGTTGACGACGTACAGCGCCGTTTTTCCGTTATAGTCGAAGCAACCGATGAGCGCGTGATTGGCTTCTGCGGAGAGGAGTTCCTTATACGAATCCACCAAATCCTCCTCGGGTATGGTCATACGCGCCTCGCCGCGGTTAAGCTGGGGCATCACGCCCGCGAGGAGCAGCCCCTCGCTCTTCGAGCACATGAGTACCTCGTCCACGGCGGAGATCATCTTGCCCGCCGACTTGACAATGTCATACATCTCCGTCTTATTCCCCTCGCGGTCAAATATGGAGCCCGTGAAGTTGCCCATCGGATTAACACCGCAGAAATACTGTATGCCCTTGGCGCCGTAAGCAAGGCAGGTATTTACGTTCCAGAGAAGTTCCGCTTCCGAAGGCAGGCGCTGTCCCGTATAGAAAGAGCAGGTCTGAATAAAGGTCCAAAAAGGTATATTCGCTTCCAGCGCTGTAGCGCGGATGACGGACATATTCTCGAAATAGCCGTTGGAAAGTTCCGGAAACGCTCTGTCTATGGGATAAAAGTCGTAGGAGAGTACCTGAGGATTATAAATTTCCATAAAATCATCCAGGTACTGCTCGTAGGTATATGTCTTTTCGAGCGGGGTTCCGTCGTCATTCCTATACCAGAGTTGTCTCTGCGTGGCGTAGGTAGGGAAAAGGTTGACGTGGTAGAGCTTATCCCCCGCCTCCTCGAGCACTTCCTCGAACACGCCGCGGGCGGTGGAAAGATTTTCGAACTGTACCCTGCCCGGCTCGTCGTAGAGCATAATTCCGCCGAAGCTGTCGTGATACATGACCTGAGCAAGGGTGCTCCTGACACTGCTCGCGTCTTTGACCTCACCCGCGCCCGCATAGGCGATGAGATAGGAAAGACCATAGTCGTAACAATAGTCGAGCGCCGTCTGCACGTCCTTTTGATTGAGCCCGATATAATCGGTTAAACCCATCATGGTGTTGATGCCCGCTTCCGCATACGCCTTAAAAATCTCCTCGTCCGTGAGGAAATTTTTATTGTAGCCATCCTTGGCGGGCGGAATGGAATTATACGCGCCCACAGGCATGGTCTTATAGTCGTGCGAGGGGAGCCACCGGGAGCCGTAGGTGGAAAAATCGACGATTTCGGGCTCGCCGGGGCTCACGGGCGAGGAGGAAGAACTCCCGCCATGGGAAGCCGACGAGTCCGACCCGACGTTTTCCGCAGGCGCGCCGCAGGACGCGGCTGAAAGCATGAACAGCAAGACAAGAAACGCCGTCGCCGTTTTTCGCATTATTTTTTGCATTGTATTATCCCCTTTTAATTTTTTCAGCCCTTGATGCCGCCGACCGTGGTGTTGTTCATGATCGTCTTCTGGAAAAGGCTGAACACGATAAGCACGGGAATCATGGAGAATATCATCGCAGCAAACACCTGCGGTAGGTTGTTCTTATTCTGATCGGCTATCATCTGCAAGCCATAAGCGATGGTCGCCTTTTCGGGCAGATACATATAGACGGTGAAATAGTCGTTCCAGTACCCGATGGCGGAGAGTATGCCCAAGGATACAAGCACGGGCACCGCCATGGGGATCATGATTGTAAAATATATCCTGAAATGCCCCGCGCCGTCTATCTGCGCGGCTTCCGCATACGTCCAGGACAAGTTTTTATAAAAACCGTACATGATGAGGAAGTAAGAGCCGAATCCCCCGCAAGCGAAGATAAAATACCCCGTGTACGTATTAATAAGCCCTATCGCGTTATACATTTTATAGGTGGAAGCCATGGATCCCATGGTGGGGATCATCATGACGATGACCGCAAACGAATAGAAAACATCCCTGCCCGGAAACTCGTACTTGGTAATCACATAGGCGGTCGCCGAGCAGGACATCAGGGAAAGAAAAGTCGCACCCAAAGTCATAAACAGGCTGTTGAAATACATCATATGCAGGGGCACGCGGTCCGCAGACAGCGAAAAACTTTTCACCCAGTTTTCTATCGTCCATATTTCGGGCAAGCCGTTTATGTTACGAAAAAATTCCTTTCTCGTCTTGAAAGAGTTCATCAAACACCAGAAAAAGGGAAAGAGCAGGGATAAGGCATAGAGCGCGAAAACCGCGAACACCACCCACATCACTATCGTATCTGTTTTTGTCCTGTGCACCTTGTTCGTTCTCATTGATAACCTCGAAAAATCTTTTTCCCGGGAAAGGGAAAAGTTTTCCCTTTCCCCGGTCAAGCCGTTTTAAATCAATCCTTTTTGCTCTTCTTCAAGACAAGCGCCGCGCCCATACCCGCAAGGAGCAGGGAAATCGCACCGATGCCCGCAACCGAGCCGCAACCGCTTTCGTCCGTATCTGCGGGATCGGAAGTATCCGATTTCGAAGAATCGGACTCCGAAGTATCGGGCCCGGGGGTAGAAGCGGTAACGGTATAGTCCGCAGTCGCCCTCGAAGCGAGTTTTTCGGCAGTATTTTCGGGAACGGCTTCCACGGTTACTTTATACGTGCCTTCCACCGTCAAGGAGGAAAGGTCTATCTCCGTCGTCGTCACGTTCTTTTCGAGAACAGTCTCCGTGCCGAGTTTTACTGTCACGTTATAGCTCTCCGCGCCTTCGACCGCGTTCCAAGTAACCTTCTTCGCCGTTGCGTCCGTCTTCAAAACGGGCTTTGCGAGGGGAGTAGGCATAGGGTCGTTTGCCATGTTTTCGGGAGCGACGTCCACCACGAAATCCGCGGTAAGCGGTTTTCCGGAAGCTGCAAATTCAAGCGTTGCCTCGCGGGAAACGGGAGTCACCGCGAAATTGTCTATTTCGAAATAAGCGGGGGAGTCGGAACCGATGCCGAGATAGCCGGACGTATCCACCGCGTCGAAGGCTGCTATCCGGACATACTCGCCCTTGACTTTACCCGTGGCAGTATCCACTTCGCCGAAGTAGAGTTCCACTTTGTTGTTCACACAGACGAGTTTGATCCTCGTGGTCTTGTTATACAGGCTATACACGCTCCCTTCCGCGTCGGGATCGTAGTCGTACCATGCGTCCACGTTGTTATCGGGCTTGGAGGGGTCGTATCCGCCGCCGTTCGCATAGTGGGGAATGGAGGCAGCCGTAGGCGTATCCACCTGTTTGTTCTTGGATATACCCTTGGTCTCAAAGCCGCAGGTTTCCGTCATGCCCATGCCCGCGATAACAGTCTCGTTATTGCCGTAAAATTCGATTGCGGCGAGTCCCTCGTAGAGACCGAAGGCATAGACGCTGGAGTCGGTGAGGGGAAGCCCGCCCTCCTTCATGCCGAACATGATATATGCGGCGGAGGGTCTGTTCCCGGGAAGGACGAGCGCGCCCCTCTGCTGTACGGGAACGGAAATATAATCGAACTGCATCACAAAGTCGGAATACATCTTGGTGGTGAGAATGCGGGAGTTTGTAGCGGTGCCGTAGAACCCAATCTTGCCGTTTTCCGCGGTGATGCCCGTAAGCGCGTGCGCTGTCTTATCCGTGGCGATCATATGATTTTCGGGCGCGATCTGGGAAGAAATCTGGAATTTATCCGTGCTGATATATCCTCCTGTAAAGTTGCTGGAAATCGCTTCCGCACCCTCCTCGTTATCCTTGAACTGGTAACCCGTCATGGTGACATTTTCTTCCAGCTTATAGATCAGATCTCCTTCGCCCTTGTGCAGGATGGCGAAGTATCCGTCGGGATCGAAGTCTTCCAGTTTTATCTTTTCGTTGGTACCGACGACGATTTCCATATCGGCGCCTTTGCCCGTAAAGGTAACGGGGATAGCAGCCGCCTTTTCGCCGATCTTCGCGCCCGCGACCTCCGTTTCCGCAAAGAGCGGCGTCGTTTTTCCGTCGCCGTCCGTCCGCTCGCCGCCGAACATCACCTTACCCTCTTTTTCGGTAAAGTAGAAATAATCGTGCGCGCCCGAAAGGGAGCGGTTAGCTTCATATCCGAACGCAAATCCCACTTTCTGTCCCGCAGAAAGGTCTTGGAGAAGTACTTTCGCATTCGTTTCGAGGTTGACCGCAAGGTCCTTATCCGTCTGCAACTCGGCTCTCGTGATAATGCCGGAACCTTCGGCGGGATTGGTAACGGTAAGTCCGCCCGCGCCTATCGGATAATATTCCATGCCGCGTGCCATGAACTTGCCCGCTTCCGCCTGACCGTCCGCCGCTGTGACCACTTTAGAGGAATCGTTCATGTTCGTCTCGAACACGACGTCCGTCTTGGTCTCTTCGTTCTCCGTATAGGAGGCTTCGAGCCTCACGTTGTCCAAAATCATTCCGTCGGAGTAACGGGTCCATACGTTAGTGTAGAAATCCTTCGTGCCGTCGTAGGGCGCCCAGTTGGTAATGGTGGCGCCAGGCGCCCAGCGCTGCCACTCGTCAAAATAGCCCGCGGCGACCATGACGTCCACCCATCCTGCATCGTTGACCGTCATCTCTATCTTGAAATCGGTCATGCCGTAGGCGGCGATGTTATTTTTGAAGGTGCCGCAGCTCCAGGAATATGCCTGCCATTGCTGAGGTATATCGAACACCGCGTCGCCGCCGTGGTGAGCAATAAGCTTAGAGACGGGGTCCGTGTCTTTTGCTTCCGTTCTATCGGAGGGAACGACGGCAATGCCGTTGTCCGAGCCGGTAAGTACGTAGCCGTAAGTATGGGACTCCGTTAAAGAACCCGCGCCGGGGACGATTTTCAGCTGGGCGTTATTCCCTTGCAAGCCTATCATCCTGAAAGTCAAAGTTACCTTCGCGCCCTCTTTCGCCATGATCTCCTTGGGGACGGGGGAACCGACCAGCATTTCCTGCCATTCGCCCTCGTTATATTCGATCACGTAGTCGTTGGACTTTCCTGCGACATAGGCGTCCGCGTCTCCCGCCTCAGTCTCGACGATCTTGAAGTTGGTGAGGTTGAGTTCGCTCTTGGAGGTAATCAACCCGTCGCCCGCAGGCTTGCTTTCCACGGTTCCCGCACTGGCGATAATCGCGCCCGTACCCAAAGATCCGGCAAGAAGCGCTGCCGTGAACAAAGTCACAATTTTTTTGTTTCTCATCTTATTTCTCCTTTACGGGCTCCCGCCCGTTATTTTTATAGAGTCAATACTCATAGACGGGGAAGGCTTTATCCAGCGCCTTCCTCGTTATAAGCACTATCGGAGTGCCTATAAGCGCGCACAATACGCCTATCGTCGCGCCCATCGACATCTGCGGCGTGCCGTTGTCGCGGACGTTGTTGACGATGTAGAGGGCTATCGTGAATCCGTTCGCGTTGGCGGCGGCGTCACCGAGAAGCAGTTTGGGCTGTAAAAAATAACTGAAAATTACCGCCGTACCCATGAGCAGGAGGGTGGCGAGCGTGGCCCCGATAAGGGGTATCACCACATGCCAGAGTTCTCCCATCAGTCCGAGTCCGTCCAGTTTTCCCGCCTCCTGCACCTCGGCGGGAATCCTCGCCATCGCGCCCGACATGAGCACGATGTTTCCCCCTATACCCGACCATAAGCCGTAGAAGAGTATCGTCCACCATGCCGTCTTGGGGGAACCGAAAAATCCCTCGAAAGGAATAAGGTCAAAAATCCCCATCTTCATGAACAGGTCGGGAAGAAAGCTGTTCAGCATATATGAAAAGGACAGCGTAAGAACGGTGACGGATATGATGGAGGGCAGGAAAAAGACGACCTTGTAAAAATTGTTCAGGGGCATCTTTTTATACAGCATATACGCGCAGAAAAGAGAGATTGGCAAAATGACGAAATCGTTCCATAAAAAGACCGAGAACGAATTGACTATCGCGCGGGGAAGCACGCTGCCCGGCTTGTTGAACTCCGTCCACAGCGCCCTGTAATTAGCGAGTCCCGCCCACTCCCACATACCTTCCATCATGTTGAATTTCTTGAAGGAAAGGAGAATGGAATCTATGTTAATAAACAGCCAAAACACGCAAAAGTGCAGGACGGGTATCGCCATCAAAGTGACCATGAACACGATTTCGTTCACGCTCTTTTTTTTTCGTTTTCCCTTAAAAAAAATCTTCGTTTGCTCCATAGTCATTCCTTAAAACGTTCAGATTAACGTATCCCAAGAATCTCTGACGCCCGCGTATTCGGAAGCGCACCAGCTGTCGGCGGTCACGCCCGGATAATTGACGATGAGATTGGTATAAGGGTCGCCCGCGTTGAATTTACGGATTTTCAGCCCCGTCCACAGCGGACTCCTCGAATCTTCGAACCAGGTGACGGAATTCTTCCAGATGTCTATGCACGACTGCTGGAAGGCGTTGAATTCAATTCCCTCGACACTGTAATCGAAAGGCAGAGGAGTGCCCGAAACTTCCGTGAGCATGCGAAGCATATCGTCGCGGCAGGAATAGGCGAGGAAAGCTTTCGCGCCCTCTTTGTTTCCCGCCTGCTTGGGAATAGCCGCAAAGCTGGGCTGACCGCTGTAATTGTAAGTGACGGGTTTACCGTCCTCGCCCGTCAGGGCATCGTCCATGAGAGGAATGGGCATCATGCGGATTTCATCCTCAATGTCCTCGCCCGATTCGTTCTGAATCCAGCTTCCGTTGGGAATCATCGCAGCCATGCCCGCGCCGAACGCCTGCTGCGCCTGATAGTGGTCGTAGGAGCCAGACATTTTCGCGATATACTTTGTCTTATTCTTTACAATGATATCCTCGAAAGTTTGAAGCATGGTCAGCTTGCCGTAGGAGGGACTGTCTAAAAGATCGGCATTGAATACGTCAGAGCTTTCAAATTTCATGAATTCGTTCATTTTCTTTTCGCCCGTAACTTGGAGCCACCAGTTGGTGCCGATGAAATCCCAGTAACCGCCGCTCACCTTGCCAGGGTACACGAAGGGTGCCACCGACCCTTTCGTATCGGAGACGATGGTCTCGCACAGTGTTTTCAGCTCGGAAACCGTCTCGGGCACTTTCCAGCCGAACTCGTCGAACATAGTCTTATTATACACGATCCCCGTTACCGACGTAAACTGGGGGAAAATATAATATCCCAGTTCTTTCCCGTTATATGCCTGCCCGTAGGTCTTCCAAGTGCCCGTTATCTTATCTCCTATCTTTTCATCCTCCCCGGGAACGACTGTATCGTACAGCCCGTCAAGATTTTCCAGCTGGTCGAGAGCGGCATAGCTCTGCCAGGGAGAAGCGAGAAGATAATAAATATCGTCCAAATTGCTGCCCGCTTCCAGCTTGGAACTCATCGCGGTGGTCGCCTGCGGATCGATGGTGAGGACGATATAGTAATCCTTTCCCTCTTCCGCTTGCAGGAAGGAAGCGGAAAGGGAACGTATCCACTCATTGCCGTTACCCTCAGAGTAGGTTATTTTAACGGGCGTTTTCCCCTCTTTGGAACCGAGGTACATTTCCCCGCTCTTGGCGTCGAACGTTACGTCGCCGTAGTCGCCGCCCGAAGAATCGCCGCCGTGGGGAGTCCGCTCACCGCAAGCAGCCATGACGCCCGCGCCGAAAATGCTTACAGCCGAAAGGCACACAGCCAAAAGTTTTTTAAGTTTCATTCTATTTTCCTCCAATTATAAATTTTATTAGTAGGGAATGACGAAGCAGCCCTCGCCGCTTTTGAGTTCCAGCGTCAGTTTGCCTTTTTTGAGAGATTGAACGCTCTTTTCGCCGTTGAGAATGATTATCGCGTCCTTTACTCCCTCAAAGGATAACGTCACCGTATTGTTCAGTTTTCTTCCGGGGTCGGTAAAGTTGACTACCATGCATCCCTCTCTTCCGTCCTTATCATCGAACATGCCGACAAGCACGTCCTCCGTCCCCTCTACCTTTTTCAGGTTTTTTCCGCTCTCCATGCGCTCGATGAGCTTGAAGTTGCCTTCGCCGCCATTTTCGCTGGACGTCATAACTCCTTTCCAGGTGAAATTCTTATACCAGGGCATCAGAGACTGAATATAGCCGTTCGCCGTCTTTACGTAATCGAAAGCGGGAGTTTTCTGATAATTCCTGTCGAGGAGCGCGTCGTTTCCGAAATAACTGGCTCCATCATAGGGAGGCGGACAGGCAAAGCAGAACCACTGTATGGCGTCGCCGCCGTAGGCGAGGAAGCTGTACGCTTGGAATGTGGCGTCTCCCACACTTTCGAGAGGACGGTTGCTGCCGAAGGAGATACTTTGAAGGAAGGTCCACATCTCTCTCCCTTCACCCTCTTCGTTGAGCGCCTTCCTGATAATTTCCATATTTTGAAGGAAGCTGCTTTCGAGGAAATAATCCTTTCCCTTTTTCAAAGGATAGTGGTCGTAACTGAGATAGGGGGTTTTGATTTTTTCGAGATACTGCGCTATGTACGTATCATAGTTGATGGGGGTGACTCCCCCCAACTGCGCGCCGCCCGCGATGACGGGAAAGAGATTTGTATAGTAGCAAAGATCGGGTGCCGCCTGGCTGAATATCTTATAGGAGAAAGCGTGCTGGTCAAATTCGTCCGCGCCCGGCTCGTCTCCAATAAAACAGCCGTAGAAAGCGTCTGCATACTCATATTCGAGATAAGGCTTCAAATAGCCTTTAACCTTTTCAACCGCCTGCTCTTCTGTTTCAAGCCCCGATTCTACAAGAGTTTTTGCCTTTATCATATAGTCGTTGAGGGCAGGAATGGAAATGATCTGCTTGATCCCCACCTCGTGAGCGGCTTTCAGACATTTTTTGTTGTACGCTTCCGTACCCCAGAGCATGTACTCGTATCCCGGATAAGCGATGGTGAAGCCTGCTTCCGCAATCCACTCGTATTTTTCGAGGAACTCCTCGTCCGTGAGTTGAATTTCTTTTCCCGTTTTCTGCCCCCATTCGTCGTATTCGACTATTTTGTCGGATACGCCTACCCACATGCCAATGTCAAATTTCTCCTCGGAACTGTACATGGGTTCGGGTGCCGGTTTGCGGTCGGGATCCTCTCCTCCCCCGCACGCTCCAGCTGAAAGCAGAAATATTCCCACAAGCATACACGTAACAATTTTTCTCATAATACCTCCATATCTGTACATAGTTTATAATATTTTTTTGGTCGTGCCAAATTTTTTAACTTTTGGCTGAACAATTGTTTTTTTGTCAGTTAGAAACTGACAAAAAGAGCCTAGGCTCTTTTTATTTTTTCTTTTCCGAAAACAAAATTTCGAAAAAAATTTGTTTTACGGTTTTATTCTATCATACACTTTGCCCTTTGTCAATACAAAAATTAAAAAAAGTTTAAGATTTTTCAGATTTTTTTTGAGTTTAATTTCTTTAATCACTATTTTTAGAGTTATAATATAAACTTTATTGAAATTAAACAATGATTCGGGCAATTGTTCCCGCTTAAACCATACGCAGAGACTCCGAGGAAATATTTATCGGTTTCTCCTTACTTTTTATCCCTTTTTGCAAAAAAGTTCAGAGGCGAGCAAAAGCATCGGATTCGTCACCCTGCCTCTTCGATTCCAGCATGAGCGAACGCATTTTCGGATTCGAACGCGCGTATGGAATTTCATTAAAAAGGACGATGAGCTCTCTGTATCCAAAACCGAGGAAACGCCGGACGAAAAATCGGAAAGGTATTTTTCCGAGTCTCCCGAAACGGACGGGCTCCTTTTCTATCTTTGGACTTTTTCCGCGATTATATTTGACTCGCTTTCATTTTTCAGTTCATCAAATCCCTTTTTACGCGAATAGTAATAGCGTATTTCTCTTAAATCCTTCATGATTTCTTACCCAGATTAAGGAAAACTTCAGATGTGTTAAAGCAAATGCACGCAACTGATCCCGATACCGTCATCACAAGACATTTTATAGAATCGCTTATTCATTCGGGACAGCTCACAGCTCTCAAATACGGCGACGCCTGGCTCGTCAATCTCGACGAACTCTATCTGCTCTTGTCAGCAGAAAAACCCGACGATACCGAGATTGCAGACGATCACGTTCCCAATGAAAGAATCATGCTGACTTCCGGTGAAATTTACCGAGCCTTTTTGGAAAACGATCCTCAAACCATCGTCCGCAAACCTAACCTACGACGCTTTGTTCAGCAATACGGGATTCACCATTTTATTCTTAACGATAAATGGATCATTGATTTCCCTGCTTTCGCGGCAGCCGTAAACCCGAAAGCCATAAAGCACCATAGGAGCCAACCGCACTTGAGAGCGCACGACGACGCCGTTTTCGATTTCAAACGCCTCCACCCCCATCTTCACGTTTCTCTGCAAATGATCGAACAGCAGCTTTGCTCTCCCGAAGTCTTTTCCATAAAAAACGGCAAACGCTGGATTATTAATTACGACGAGTTTGAAATTGCCATCATTAAAGCTGTAAATGAACTCCCGGACGACAAACCCTTGCCACCCCCCTATAAAAAAGATAAGAAGGTCAGAATCTTTGCAAATCCCGTCAACATCAAAAAATTCTCGAAAGGCAAATATACCTTCAAATTCAAATACGCCGTAGTTGAATATTTGTTGACCCATACGCTGACTTATAAAGAAATCGTTATAAAATTCTGGGGCATACAAAGCCGAAAAAAGATTCAGGCTCGCATACGACTTGTTCAGGAATGGGAGAAAGCCTATACAACAAAAGGAAAACAAGGCTTAATGACAGATACCGATATATAAAAAAATCCGCTCTTACATGAGCGGATTTTTTATGTTTTCACGCAAAAGAAATACCTCGTATCCATATTTTCCGCCATAAAAATTTACACTCTGAAAAAAGCAAATTTTCATATTAACATTGTAAATTCGATATTTTATATCATAAAATGAAAAATTAACACTAAAATCATGTGAAATTAGTGTTAATTTTGGTGTGTCCGCCGGGGCTCGAACCCGGACCGGGAGCGTCGGAGGCTCTAATGGTATCCAATTCCACCACGGGCACATTTCTATTTACAAGCCAACATAATCCTTTTTCAAAGGTACTACTATATTTTACCCTTTTTCGCTTCCATTTTGCAAGCGTTTATGCTATACTATTTTCAAAAAAGTAAAAAAATTTTTCGTCGCAGGCCCTTTTTTCCTCTTATGCGGCGGCAAAGGCGGTAAATTTTATGTCGAAAACGGTAGTAGTGGGCATGAGCGGCGGAGTGGACAGCTCGGTTGCGGCGCTTCTTTTGAAACGGCAGGGCTATAACGTGATCGGATTATATATGCTCAACTGGGAGGAAAACGACGAAAACGGCTGTTGCACGTCGGAGCAGGATTATGCCGACGTGCGTCGGGTCTGCGGACTTCTCGATATTCCCTATTATACGGTCAACTTCGCAAAGGACTACCTCGACCGCGTTTTCTCCTATTTTCTCGCCGAATACAAGGCGGGCCGTACCCCTAATCCCGACGTACTGTGCAACCGCGAGATCAAGTTCGGCCCCTTTTTAGAAGAGGCAAAAAAATTGGGCGCCGACTATATCGCCACGGGACATTACTGCAAAATCTCCCACGAAAACGGCGTCCACCGCCTTTTGAAGGCCGCCGATCAAAATAAGGATCAGACTTATTTTCTCAATCAGCTGTCTCAAAGGCAGCTGTCCGACGTACTTTTTCCGTTGCAGGATATTCAGAAGCCCGAAGTGCGTAAAATCGCCCTTGAAAACGGTTTGGCGACGGCGAAAAAAAAGGACAGCACGGGTATATGCTTTATCGGCGAACGCAACTTCAGAAAATTTCTCAGCTCGTACCTGCCTGCTCAAAAAGGAAAAATCCTCGATCTTTCGGGGCGCGAAGTCGGCGAACATCTCGGCCTGATGTACTATACTCTGGGCCAAAGGCGGGGCCTGGATCTCGGCGGCATAAAAGGCGAGGAAGAACAAGGCCGTTGGTTTGTCGTCAAAAAGGATCTCGCACACAACGTCCTTTACGTTTCCCACGGCGACGAATCGCCACTCTATTCCCAATCCTGCGAAGTAAGCGGCTTCAATTGGATCCCCTTTCCGCCCGAAGAAAAGGAATTCGAGTGCGCCGCAAAATTCCGCTACCGCCAGCCCGACCAAAAAGTAAAAGTGACGAGGAAAACGGACGGCAGCCTTCATATCGATTTTTGCGAACCGCAGCGCGCCGTCACGGAAGGACAATACGCCGTGCTCTATCGGGGCGACGAATGTCTCGGGGGCGGCGTGATCGAATCCGCTCAATATTAAGACACCCGTATTAAAACAGAGAGAACAGCCTTTCGGCCGTTCTCTTTTTGTTTTTTGATTTGTTTTAATTGAGCATGTCGGGATTTTCGAAAGAGAGCGTAGCGTTCTTTTCTCCCCTGTCCTCGGGGAACATCGTACCCGCGGGAATGACGGGCAGGATCAAAGGATTGATAAAGGCGTTCGCCGTCAGGGCGGAAACCGCGCTTCTCAAATAGGGATAGACGATTTCGGTGGTGCTGATGGCGAGAACCTGTCTGTCCTCGTCAGTGTTGACCTCCTCGGCTTCGAAGATACCGACAAGGCGCGCCTTCAGATTGAAGGGTTTGGGTTCCGCCTCGGTGGATTCTACCTTCACCTCCAAAGAGACGAAATAAAGCTTGTCGTTTTCCTGAACGCGGCGGATCGTGCGGGAGAATTGGGGCTTAATCTCGAATTTCGCATTTCTTTCCATTTTCACCCGATTGATCGTGTAGGTAAGTTCTTCGGCAGTAATGCCTCTCAACGCATATTTCATAAAATACCTCGTTTTCAAATATTTTTAACTTTTTTTATTATACCATACCTTTCCCCCTTTGTCAATAGAGCGCCGCAAATTCGTTGCCTTTATTTTACAGCTCGGAAAAATTTTGTGATATACTTGATTAATTTATCCGTTATATGCTATAATGTTGCAAGGAGGAAAAAGAGAATATGTTGGAAGCAGTACATCTTACAAAGGTCTATAAGACCAAAGGCGGAACGGACGTCCGCGCGCTGGACGACGTTTCCCTGCGCTTTTCCGAAAGGGGCATGGTATTTCTGCTGGGCAAAAGCGGTAGCGGCAAATCCACCCTTCTGAACGTCTGCGGCGGCCTCGATTCGCCCACGAGCGGCGAAATCGTCGTCAAGGGCAGAAGCAGCAAAAACTTTACGCAGAGCGATTTCGACAGCTACCGCAACACCTTCGTCGGGTTTGTATTTCAGGAATACAATATCCTCAACGAATTTTCTGTCGAGGACAATATCGCGCTCGCCTTAGAGCTTCAGGGAAAACCCAAGGACAAAAAGGCGATTGCCGCCCTTTTGGAGGAAGTCGATCTGACGGGCTATGCCAAGCGCAAGCCCAATACCCTGTCGGGCGGACAAAAACAGCGTATCGCCATTGCCCGCGCCCTCGTCAAAAGCCCCGAGATCATCATGGCGGACGAACCGACGGGCGCGCTCGATTCCGCAACGGGCAAGCAGGTGTTCGACACCCTGAAAAAACTGTCGAAATCGAAGCTGGTCATCGTCGTTTCGCACGATCGGGAATTTGCCGAGCTGTACGGCGACAGGGTGATCGAGCTGAAGGACGGAAAAGTTATTTCCGACGTCACCAAAACGCAGGAAAAAAGCACGGCCTTGAGCGGCAATCTTTCGGCCGCGGGCGACACCCTGTGCGTCAGATCGGGCGCGGAGCTGACGGCGGCGGACTTCGACAAAATAAAGGCCTTTTTATCGAAAACAAAGGGCAGCGTCGTCATCGCGGGCGGCGAAAAAGACGTAAAAACGTTTAAGCAGGCGGCGCGGCTCACGGACGACGGGGAGAAAGAGGTATTCAAAGAGACCTCCCCCGACGCAGCGCCCAAGAAAAACTATTCTCCGCAGGAAAGCAGTTTTATCCGCTCCAAGCTGCCCGTGCGCCACGCCGTCAAAATCGGCGTCTCGGGGCTGAAAGCCAAACCCGTCCGTCTCTTTTTCACCATTCTTTTATGTATGGTATCTTTCGTCATGTTCGGCCTGCTGTCCACCATGATGGTGTACGACGAAAGCGCCACGCTGAAAAAGAGCCTGCTCGACTCCGATTATACCACCCTGCAGCTGAATAAAAAATATAAAGTTATATACAGAGATTACGAGGGCGATAAACTGAACTATGAGTGGGAAAGCGAAAGCGATACGAAATTTACCAAAGAGGAAGTAAACGCCTATAAAACGCAATACGGCGAAAAAGTTTTGGGAGCCGTCAAATACGGTATGGGGATAAACAACGCTTATTCCGGAGACTACGGAGAATATTACAAATCTTCGATTTCCTATCTTTTGGCCGCGTCCGACGGGGCGGGTTTTGCCGATCGGCTTCTGGCGGGAAAATTTCCGCAAAATGAAAACGAAATCTGCATTTCTTCCTATACGGCGGATTGCATTTTGAAGACGGGCTTATACAATCCCGAAACGGGTTCCGACGACAGATACACGCTGACGGAGGACAGAACATGTCTCGTCGGCAAAAAATTGAATCTTATAGAAAAAAATTTCACGATCGTCGGGATTTTCGACTGCGGAACGCTGCCCGCCCGTTACGATACGATTAAAAACCGTACCAATACCGATTACAGCCTGTCCAACTCGTTTGGAAATGATCTTCAGGGAGGTCTTTATCTGGCGGCGTTTTTCCACGACGAATTTATAGAGGAAAAAATTTCCTCCGGCAGCGGAGAATATATCGATTTCTGGCAATATTTCAATTCCAACCGTATGCTGGAAATGAAGTATGGCGATGAAAGCGACGGAATCGCATATCCCGCTTATTACGCCGAGTTTGATACGGTAAAAGACGTCTTTACTCCTCTTTTTGTCGATTTCGAAAAAACCTCTCTTGCCAAAAACGAAATTTTGCTTTCCTCTTCCTATTTCTCCAAGCTTATGAATACGCAACTCCGGCAAAAAGAATCCGAGCTTATCGACGCATTCAATAACGCCGAAACGGACGAGCAACGCAACGAAGCGGAACGACGCTACGACGAATTTAGCTCCGAACGATACGACGCTTACGAGTACGACGAAGACGGAAATCCCAAATTTGACGAAAACGGAAATATGGTTGTTTCGTCTTACGGAATAGAATCGAAGCTCTACTTTTTAGCTTACGGATATAATTATAACGCCGGCAAAAATTTCGCAAAACAGGAACTTCTCGGATTTTTCACCGAAACGGCGGCTTTTATAAAAAAATGGGAAATCGCCTTGCCCGAAGCCTCTCTACAGCTCGATTCGGCCAGCTATTCTTTCTCCGAGCGCTGCATTCCCGTCGGCATACTTTGCCCGGAACCGGATAAATATTCCTCGGGCGAAGATTTTATCATCCTCGACAAAGAAAACTATGAAAAGGCAAAAACCGTTTCCGACGAGCTGTATCCCGAACAGGAATTTTATCGCAGAGAAATCGTCACCAAGTACGTCGAACCGGAAAACGCGGTGTACGGCGCCATATTTCTGCCCTATGACCGTAACCCCGCGGCGACGGATACAATCGTTTCCTCCGTCGGAAAATTCGCCGACGACGACAGCAAAATACTGCTCAGCAACGCCCTTTCGCAAGGTTTGACGGAAGTCAATTATATGGTGGAAACGCTCTCGCAGGTATTTTTGTGGGCGGGACTGGTTTTGGCGATATTCTCTGCCCTGCTGCTGTGTAATTTTATTTCCGTCTCCATTTCCTACAAGAAAAAGGAGATCGGTATTCTCCGCGCAGTCGGCGCGAGAAGCTTCGACGTATTCAAAATTTTCTTTTCGGAGTCCTTCGTGATCACGGCGATCTGCGTCCTCTTATCGATTGTGGGAGGAGGCGTCGTATGCGCCGTGCTGAACAAAGAATTTGCGGTACTGCTGTCGGGCGCGTCCGTATTTGTATTCGGGCCGCTGTCCATTCTCATGCTGATCGGCGTGGCGTTTTTAACGGCCGTCCTTGCCACCTTCCTGCCCGTCTATCATGCCGCCAGGAAGAAGCCCGTGGAATCCATCCGCGCTCTTTAAGCGCAAAACGGGCGCGGTTAACCGCGCCCTATTATCTTTATGATTACCTTTACTTTTCCAAACGAATATTTTTTCCCGAAAGCAACCCTCGAATGCGGGCAGACTTTCCGCTTTTCTCCCTGCGGGGAAAGCGCATGGCTTGTGTTGTCCGCAGATAAAGCCTGCCTTTTGAAGGAATGCGCCGCGGAGGTACGCGTCTCCTGCGAAGAGGCGGACGAGCAATACTTTCGCGGCTACTTCGACCTTGAAACCGATTACGTTGCGCTTTTGAAAGAAGCGGAAGCGTTCGGCGTGCCCGTGCTTTCCGAAGCCGTCCGCTTCGGCCGCGGGCTACGCATCTTAAATCAGGACAAAGCCGAATGTCTTTTGAGCTTTATCGTATCCCAGCAAAACAATATTCCCCGTATCAAGGGAACCCTGTCGCGGCTGTGTGCCTCGTTGGGCGAAAAAAAACGTTTTGCGGGATATGATTATTATACCTTTCCTTCCCTCGAGCGGCTGGCCGAACGGGACGAAGACTTCTATCGTTCGCTGGGGCTCGGGTATCGGGCGAGATACGTCGCGGCTTCCTCGAAAAAGCTTCTCGAGGAGGGGTTTTCTTTCGTCGAGGGAAAAACGGGAGCCGAACTGAAAAGGGCGCTCACCGCATACCCGGGGATAGGGAATAAAGTTGCGGATTGCATTTCACTGTTCGCTTTCCGCGAAACGGCGGCCTTCCCCGTCGATACCTGGATTGCGAGGCTGTATCGGGAAAATTTCGGCGGAGCCGAAACGGACAGAGAAAAAATCAATCGTTTTTTCGTCGAAAAATTCGGCCCCAACGCGGGGATTTTCCAGCAATATCTCTTTTATTACAAACGCGAACGGGGCGATGCGGCCGTATAACCGCGGCCTTTCAAATTATTCCGTCCGATCGCGGCCCAATACGAAATCCACGTCCTTATCGCCGCGGCCCGAAAGATTGACGACGATACTTTTTCCTTTGCCCAGCGCTCGGGCGAGCTTGAGGGCGTACGCCACGGCATGGGCGCTTTCCAAGGCGGGAATGATGCCCTCCTTGACGGACAGCAGGCGGAAAGCGTCGAGCGCCTCCTTATCCGTCGCCGTTACGTAATCCGCCCGTCCGATTTTCCTGAGATAGGCGTGCTCGGGCCCGACGGAGGGATAATCCAGACCGCTGGCCACCGAATACGCTTCGACGGGCGCGCCCGTTTCGTCCTCCAATACCAGACTTTTGAAACCGTGCATAACCGAGGGCTTGCCGAACGTGACGCTGGCGGCGTTGTCCCCCGCCGTGGGGCCGCGGCCCAACGGTTCGACGCCGTACAGACGAACGGCGGAGTCGGCCAAAAAGCCGCTGAAAATGCCGATGGCGTTGGAGCCTCCCCCCACGCAGGCGACCACCGCGTCGGGCAGTCCGTTTTTAAGTTTTTTGAACTGCGTGCGCGCTTCCCTGCCCACCACCGACTGAAAATCGCGGACAATCGTCGGATAGGGATGAGGCCCCACTACGGAGCCGATACAATAAAGCGAGGCTTCATAGGTGAGGGCATACTCTTCAAACGCGGCGTCCACGGCGTCTTTAAGGGTCTTTCCGCCGCGCGTGACGCAGACCACCTCCGCGCCCAAAAGGCGCATTTTCTGCACGTTGACAAACTGTTTTTTTACGTCCGTCTCTCCCATAAAAATGCGGCATTTCAAGCCTAAAAGCGCGCACGCCGTCGCCAGAGCAAGGCCGTGCTGTCCCGCTCCCGTTTCGCCGATCACCGTGCTTTTTCCCATATGTTTGGCAAGCAGCACCTCTCCGATGCAATGATTGATTTTGTGCGCGCCCGTATGATTGAGATCCTCACGCTTGAGATAGATGTCGGCGCCACCCGTTTCCCGCGACAGCTTTTTGCAGTAGTACAGAGGAGTAGGTCTGCCCTGATACGTTTTTTGAAGCAAAGAAAGCTCCGCACGGAAAGCCGCGTCCTTTTTCAGCCGAAGATATTCGGCATATACGTTGTCGAGTTCCCGTTTCAGGCTGTCGGACACATACGCGCCGCCGAATTCGCCGAAGTACCCCGTGCTTGTCGTCTTGGTCTGTTTCATGATAAAATTCTCCTTAAACGAATAAAATAAAAGACCCGGGGCTGCTTTTACAAAACATACCGTCGGGTCTCGTATGATAAACGTATCATTCTTCCGATATGCTCTGCGTACGCGAAAACGCATCCGCAAAACATAATCGTTTCTGCGAACGCTGAATTATCCGCGCCACCAAGCTTTCGAAAAGAACATTTTCTTCTCCTTACCTAAGAGGATTTTTTTTATTATACCCTTTTCCTTTGCCGTTGTCAACGATATCGCACAAATTTTTTTGAAAAAACGGAAAAAGTTTGAAAACGGGGCGCAAAAATGCTTGCAATTCGGAAAAAGATGTGGTATATTATGAAAGCATAAGGACGGCGGACTGTCCGATTGCAGGAGTTATGCGGGAATAGCTCAGTGGTAGAGCGTTACCTTGCCAAGGTAAATGTCGCGGGTTCAAGTCTCGTTTCCCGCTCCAATTCATCTGGATCCGAATCTGAAACCGATTTCGATCGGCGGTATGGTCGGATCTTTTTTATTGTAATCATTCCGCTTCCTTTGGGCTTCCCCCTTCGTAAAGCCGTAAGGCTTCCAAGGGCCAAAAACCGCGAGAGATTTCATGCGGGAAATATGTTCCTTTTTTCGTAAAATTTTTCTCAAAAAATTTTTTGAAAGCCTTAAAAAATGCTTGCAATTCAAGGCAAGATATGATATAGTATATAGGCTTTCGGAAGTTTAGCTCAGCTGGGAGAGCATCTGCCTTACAAGCAGAGGGTCATAGGTTCGATCCCTATAACTTCCACCAACAGAAAAACAGTGCGGACGGAGTATGCGGGAATAGCTCAGTGGTAGAGCGTTACCTTGCCAAGGTAAATGTCGCGGGTTCAAGTCTCGTTTCCCGCTCCAATTTATAAAAGTTCGCGCTGTTTTTTTCTACTCCCCCACCCGTAAAAGAAGGGAGTTTCGGCGCTATAGCCAAGTGGTAAGGCAAAGGTCTGCAAAACCTTTATTCCCCGGTTCAAATCCGGGTGGCGCCTCCAAAAAGAGCACATTCGTAATACGAATGTGCTCTTTTCAATAAATTTATCCGTTTCAAAAAATACTTTATCCATAAACGGTTTCTACGACTTTTCCGATTTTGCATAAATCGCAGCTTTAACGGTTAATTTAAGATGGAGTTTGTTTTGCCGTCTCCGCTATTCAAGTTTTTTTGTTTTTCGGTTTAAAAAGCGTTTGTGCAATACATAAAAAGATATATCCCCAAGCAGAGGTGTCCTATGTGCGGAAGATTTGAATTTAACTTAAGCGATCCTTATATGCAGTCCGTTTTCAAAGACCTGCAAGGAAGGCACAATTACGAGCTTTTACATTCCGGCGAGATTTTCCCTACCGACAGCGTTCCCGCTCTCGTGATGAAAAACGGAGCGGTTGTCTCCGAAATTCTCACCTGGGGCTACGAAAAATTTAACGAAAAAGGCGTAATCATCAACGCCCGCAGCGAAACCGTCACCGAAAAGCCGATGTTTCGACGGGACTTTTTCGAGCGGCGTTGTCTGCTTCCCGCATCGGGGTTTTACGAATGGTCGCCCGAAAAGCGCAAATACCTCTTTTCCCGTCCTGACGGAAAACCCGTTTTTTTGGGCGGATTTTATAAAAAACAATCCGATAAAAAAGCCTTCATTATTCTGACGAAAGAAGCGACGGCTCCCGTGAGCCGATTCCACAATCGTATTCCTATTCTGATCGATGAAGCGAATATAGAGGACTGGTTGGGCGATATAGATTTCGCTTTTCACTACGTTCAGACGGACTATCCTTCCGCGCTCGTCTTTCACTCTTAAGTAGCAAGAGCGCTGCGGGAGCGAAAGTTTACTTTATTTTTCAGCTTGTCTTAAGCTCGGCGCTTGGATTACAAGCGCCGAGCTTTTTGTTTATATTTCAATTTTCGGGGTCTTCCCGACGATATTTACAGCTTTTTGTCGAGGGTTCGGAAATGACGTTTCCGTAAATATCGAACCGCGACCCATGACAGGGACAATCCCAGGTATTTGTCTCCCCGTTCCATTTCAATTCACAGTGCATATGCGGGCACTTGTTTCCGATCACGTGTAATTCTCCCGAAAGGTCACGATAAACCGCGCGTTTCTTTCCGTGATGGAACACGATCATTCCGCTTCCCGCGGGCACGTCCTTCGCCGTCTTCAGCGTTATACGGCAATAACCCAGAAAAATCCCCCCGACATTGGTCAGGGCGTTGGAGAGAAAATCCCCGAAAGACTTTTTAATATGTCTTTGCGGCGAAAAGATCTCCGCATAGGGATTTTCCTTTCCGAGAAGGAGGTCCGTCAATACGGACGCGCATACCATGGCATTGGTCATGCCCCATTTATTGAACCCCGTCACCACGTATATGTCCTTGAGGCTTTTAGAATATTTTCCCGCCATGGGCATACCGTCAAACGTCATTACGTCCTCCGCGCACCAACGGTGCGTGACGTTTTTTCTTCCGAACAGCTTGTCGGCGCTGCTTTCGAGAGCGGCAAAGTACCTTTTGTCGTCCATTCTGCCCGTGCGGTGATCGCCGCCGCCTAAAAGCGTGCCCTCCGCATAGGGACGAACCGACAGCCCGTCCTCCCGTTCGTCGAGGTACATGTCTTCCGCGCCCTTCCCGCTTACCGCGATCGTATAGGACATGGACTGCCTCAATTTCATAAAATATCCGCCATGCGAATTGATCATCGGATAATGCGTCGCCACGATTATTTTTTTTGCATAAATCGATCCTCCGTCCGTACGAAGAATTTTCTTTTTCGGATCGATATCAACCACCCGCGTACCTTCGAAAATCTCAAACTTCACGGGCAGCGCCGACAAAAATTTCAGCGGGTCGAAGAGATATTGTCCGCTCATTTTCAAAGCGCAGCTTTCCTTAAAAAGCTCGGGGCTTTCCACAACCTCGCAGTCCGCTCCCACCCGCCGCAATACTCTGTGCAGTGCTTCTATCTTATAACGGCGGTCTTCGGAAAAAATATATCCGTCCCTTTCCGCCCAGTCGCATTCGATTCCGTACCGATGCACAAGCTCTTCGAAAAGTCGGATTCCCTCCGTTTGGGAACGGTAATACAATTCCGTAACACGCTGTCCGTAACGCTCGAATAATTCGCTGTAAACGCAGCCCTGGTTGGCCGAAATTTTTGCCGTTGTCCTTCCCGTCGTCCCTGAAAACAGCCTGTCCGCCTCTAAAAGCGTAACCTCTTGTCCCGCTTCCGCAAGCCGAAAAGCCGTAAGATACCCCGCGATGCCGCCGCCGACCACGACGATATCACGATCGGCGTCTTTTTTAAGCTGCGGATATTTTTTCGTCTTTCTTTGCCAAACCGATTGATGCTCCACTTTTCTTTCCCCTTCTGTCGTTTATACCATTAGTTTAACCATAGAAAAAGGCAGTCATACGACATTTTATATTTTTGGGACACACAAAAAGCCCGCCGACGTCAAAAGGACGCCTGCGGGCTTTTTTCGATACTTTGCTCCGATTTGAAAATACTATTTATTGCCTTGTGTGATTTCTTTTATTTTTGACGTATCGAATTTACGTTTCCGATCGGCATAAAGCAATCCGTTGACTTCCTGCTGGACGTCCGTGAGCTGCGTATAGCAGAACCCCTGAAAATCCGCGGCATAAACCCCGCGAAGCAGGTCGGCGTAACGGGATAAAAATTCTGTCTCGTCGGCCGCGCCCGAATTATAGCCCCAATTTCCGTCCCCTTCCGTTTCCCGCAGCGCAATACCGCCGAATTCCGTAAACAGGATGGGCTGTCCCGCGTATTTGCAATTTTCGGCCATCAGCTTGCGCCCCTGAGGATAGAGTCCGTCAGGCTCCGGCTTTCCGTATTTCTTCGGAAAATCCGAACTGTCGAAGGCGTAGTCGTGCACGGAGACAACGTCGGTCGTATCTACGTTTTCCCAGCCGTCATTGGTCGAAATCAGACGGCTGCCGTCTATCGCTTTGGTCAGGTAATAAAGCGCCCGCGCGTAGTTCTGCTGATCGCGGTCGGAAAGAATTTTTCTTACGCCCCAGCTTTCGTTAAGCGGCACATAACAAATATTTGAAGTAAAGTTTTGCGCCGTTGCCAGGATCTCCTGCCATTCCCTCGTCTGCGCCGCGATCTCGCCGGCATTGAATTGGTAGGCGGACGGCATTTCGCACCAGGTCAGGAAACCGAGCTCCTCCGCATAATAATAGAAATACGGATCTTCCAGCTTCTGGTGCTTTCTGGCGCCGTTGAAGCCCATTTCTTTGGCGAGCAGGATATCCTCTTTAACCGCGTCGGCGCTCGGCGGGGTAAGGCCGCTCTCGGGCCAATAGCCCTGATCGAGAATGAGCCTCTGATACAATTTCCGGCCGTTCAGACACACGTTTCCCGACCCGTCCACGGAAATTTTGCGAAGGCCGAAGCGCGTGTGTGCAGTATCCGCTTCCCTGCCCCCGTCAAACAGTTTGAAATCGACGTAAAATAAATTCGGCTGTTCGGGCGTCCAAAAGAAGCTTTCATCCACAAAATCCAGTTCCATCAGCCGCACAGTATAGCGCGTATGCTTCCCGTCGAGAGAAATACGCTGTTTTTTTATCCTTTGACCGTCGTAGGAGACAAGAATCTCCACCTCGTCCGCCTTGCCGTATAACGTGGAAAGCTCGCCCGAAAAAGAACAAGTATCCGTATCGGGGATTAAAGAATAGGCGGAAATGCAGTCCGTACGGAAAAAATCGATCCAGACGCTTTGCCAGATCCCCGTATTAGGGATATACCAACAGCCGAATTTTTTGCCCGTCCAGCTCTGTTTGCCGCGAGGGATCGAGGGATCGAGCGGATCGCGGCAACGCACGACAATCGAATTTTCCCCTGCCGTCAAAAAGTCGGTGATATCGGCGGAAAAGGGCGAATATCCGCCCGTATGCGTTGCGGCACAGCCGCCGTTTATCCACACCTGCGTCTCATAATCGCAGGCGTTAAAACAAAGTAGCGCTCTTTTTTTCGCAAACTCCGCTCCGATAAAAAAAGTACGGCGATACCATACCGTTTCGTGAAATTCTTCTTCTTTTATCCCGCTCGCGGCGTACTGATAGGAAAAGGGAACGTTGATCTTTCTATTCAACGCAACCCTGCCCGTGGGTAAACCGCGTTTTTCCCCGTCGTTTTCGTCGTCAAACTCAAATTCCCATTCGCCGTTGAGCGGCAGCCATTCGTCGCGCCTAAACTGCGGACGCGGATATTCGTTTCTTTCAAAGCTCATATGTTTTCCTTTTTTATAAAATTTTTATCTTGCTTTTTATAAAGCACATTTATAAATATGTTGTAATATTCCGCTTTCGCGTGGATTTTATACTTAGGTTTATTGCCTGCCGAACCGAATTTTTCAGGCCGTGAAGCCCTCGCAGAGCATGACCTCCACCTTTTCAGCGATCCGATCCTCTTTTTCGTCCTCCACCTTGGGCAAAAACAGCTCGAGCGCCAAAGCGATATACCGCGCCTTATTGACGCCGATCGTCGTAATGCGGAAAGGAAAGCCGATATCCGACTGCAAATCGTCGTATCCGATTACCTTTACCTCCCCCCTTCCGAGCTTTTTCATTATGCTTATAAAGCGGAACGCGACCATGTCGCAGGAGCAAAAAATCCCGTCGGGAATTTTTTCTTCCTCTTGCAAACGTCGGAATATCTCTTCCAAATCTTTGGTACTATCGATCAGCAGCGGCGCGACGCCCGTGCTTTGCAGAGTATCGCAAAATCCTTTGAAGCGGTCGTCGATACAAGTGACGCCGAGCCCTTCCGCTACGTAGGCGAAGCTTTTACATCCGTCTTTCAAAAGCCGTTCGGCAGCGAGACGGCCGCCTTGAACGTCATCCGTAACGAGATAATCCAGCTCCCGCATATCGGTGCGGCGGCCGAGAATCAAAAGCGGCACCCCGTAATTTTTGACGACGACGCCCAGCCCGTCGTCCGCTTCCAGAAAGCTGATTACGCCAACCGCGCCCATAGACAGCGCCGAACGGTAAATCTCTTCGGTAATGGTCGGGCTATCGGCAAAAATCGTCTGTAAGGAATATCCCCTCGCCTGAACTTCACGATGCAGATAATCGATCATGACAGCGAAATAGACATTAACCAAGCTGTCGAATACCACTGCGATATTTTTCGTCTTTCCCATCCGAAGGGAAATCGCCGCATTGTTGGGTACGTAATTCAGTTTATCAGCCGCCGCCAGCACAGCCGCCTTTGTCTTTTTTGAAATATAGCCTTGATTTCTGAATACTCTCGAAACCGTCTGTGCCGTAACCCGAGCCTCCAGCGCTATATCTTTGATCGTGACTCTGTTTCTGCGCAAATTTTATCATCCCTCCAGAAATATTAACGTTAACATATTTCATTTTTCTATTATAGCATAAAAACAAAATTTGTCAATAGTTTTTCAACACTTTTCACAAACGGATTCTCTTTTAGATTTCGCTTAATAATTTAGAATTAGAATTCATGAAATTTATTGACTTTTTCATCGGGATATGCTATAATCTTGGACAGAGTGAGCTACAAATCTCTCTCAAACAAAAAACGCCTTTGCCCGCGTGGCGGAATAGGCAGACGCAAAGGACTTAAAATCCTTCGGGGTTACCCCCCCGTGCCGGTTCAAGTCCGGCCGCGGGCACCAAATCGGAACAATTCGAACCATTTAGTAATTTTACAATGGTTTCGGATTGTTTTTTATATAAACTTTAAAGATTTTTATAACCCAAAAATATGATAAACTTACTTGGATTGATTGATAACCTTTTAGTTTTCATAAAAATGTTAAATGTTGCCGGCATAAAATCTAATCTATAAAAATTTTTTTACTTACAAAAACAGACGATTATCAATGAAAATCGCCTGTTTTTTATCCATTTTGAAAAATGTTTTTATTATATGATTAATCTTTCAGATTTCGTTGCCTTCCCTTCCGTAAAGACAACCGTTTTTACTTCATATTTTTTTAGATGTACTGTCAGTTTTTCCAGTCCTATCGTCAATACTGTATCCGCTTCTTTGCAGCTGTTATTTAGAAGCCTAAAAATATAGCCTTTTCCCGATTGATTTTTTTTGATAGTCACGATACAGACGTTTTTATTGTCGATTGAAATTTTCATTTTTCTCGTTGTTTTACAGCAGCCGAGCGGGAAAACGTTGAGCGAATAGGGTTTTTGATTAAATTCCTGCGCGAGCCTCTCCAACTCGTTTTCCTGTGCAGGCAGAAGCCTGAAATGGAAATTCCGTTCACCCTGATCGATCTTTTTAACAAATCTATCGGACGGGATTAGGGGACGGTCAAGGATAGGATGAGCACAGTATGACACACCTCGCGTCAAAGACAAATATAAGGTACCATTTTCAAAATGGCTGGCGTACTGACAGTCGTTGAGCACTGCGATGCAACCCTCTTCGCCTTTCAAAGCCACGAAACGATGCGCGACGTTTTCCCGCCCGTCTTCGAAAAGCTCCTGATATCCGAAAGCCGTCTGCCCGATCAAGTTGCCGCCACACGCAAAGGGAATCGCGAGCTTAACAAATTTATCCGCTTCCCCGAAAAAGAGATCTACATCCACATCGATATAATCGGCGGCCTTATAAATTTTATACACGATCCTCGCTGCGGTACGCTCCTTTTCAAAAAAAGCCTCTACGCTCAGATAGATTTCCCCATCCTCTATTACCCTAACGCTTTCCAGACCTTTGAAAATCCCCGACTCCCCTTTCGACAGTTCAAAAGCTTCGCCGCACGTCCCCATACGCTTCAGTTCTTTCTCGCTCATCCCCCAAGGATCGGGAGTATCCGAAAACATGATGGGCAGAAAAGCGTCTTTCACCCATTCTCTTCCGTCCGTTTGAAAGCTTTTCAAAAGCCCGCTTTTTCGGTCTATCTCCACAAACTTGCGCTCGTCCCGATAAACGAATGAATCAGGAGAAATTTTTTTTACTTTTTTTTCAAAAGAAACGGTTACGCTGAATCGTGTAATGTCCAGAGGCCTGAGTTTTCCGCGGAACACAATACGTTTTCGCCAATCAAGGCTGAGGTTACTTTCCTCTTTTATCTCCTGACAAGGAAGAGTGTTTCCACTCTCGTCCATCAGTATAATTTTTGAGACGAGCGTCTCACTCCAATTTTGTTCCGCGAGCATAAATTCGCACTCAATCTCGGTTTCAAACTCATAAGCGTTGGGATTGAATACTAAAATCGGAATTTCGCCCTCTTTGGCGACGGACAGATTTGTCGCCAGGGCAAAAAACGCCCGATTCTTGAGCTTATCGATTTCCAGCAGACCGTGATCTAAAAGGGCGAGTCCGTGTTTTTCCCCTGCCCTGATCGAAGTGCCGGGAAGGATATCGTGAAACTCCGCAGTGAGAAGGTCTTCGACAACGACGTCAAGTTGTTCCTGCGGATACTCGATAAGCCCTTTCAAACTTGCGACAGACAACATTTTTTCGGTCATATACAGTTGATTTTCAAGTTCTATGTGTTTAATTTTAAGAAGGCTCATAGAAGTATAACAGCCGGGCATAGAGATCAGCAAAGATTTGTCAAAGCGATATTGGGGCTCCGATCCGCTGAAAAAATTTTCGGGCGTCGAATGGAATATCTCCTGTCCGTCTTCTTTCATTAAAAGTTCGATTTCTGCAAGATCTTTTTTTGACGGGCCGCCGCCGTGATTTCCAACGCCCCATAAAACGCAGGCGGACTGTTCCCCCTGCCTATCTATTCTTTCCTTAATGGCTTTTGCGCTCTCCCCCAAAGGCGTGTTATATGTTTCGCTTCTCAATACCTTTACGGTACTGCCGTCGAATCCTTCCCAAAGGAAGTTTTCCTTTTCCAACGGCAGCTGAAATTTAGAAGGGCGGCAGACCATATAGCTATCCTGACCGCACTTTCTCATGATCTGCACAAGCCCTCTGGTATGTCCGAACGGATCGAAATTAATGGCTGTCGTCGGTTTTATCCCAAATTTTTCCTCAAAATATTTCTGTCCCACCAAAATCTGTCTGACAAAACTTTCGCCCGAAGGCATATTACAATCGGGCTGGAGATACCATCCGCCCATGATATGCCATTTCTTTTTTTTAACCAGCTGTTTAATTCGTTCGAACAGATCGGGTGCATACACTTCTACGTATCGGTATGCCGACGCTTCATTGTGGCAAAAGATATAATCGAATTTATCCGCCAACTCTGCCGCGGAACGGAAGGTGGATAAAATTGCGCCGATCCCTTCAGGCCAATCCCATTGCCATACGGGATCGATATGGGCGTTGCAAATCAAATGTACTTCTTTCATAATACGGCTTTTCCTTTTTTCAACGCACGGTAATACGTGGCCAGACTGTCAAAGCCGTTCCGCATGATCACCTCTGTCAGGCTTAAATGACTGAATTTTTCGTTATCCATCATGGCCTTAACGTTTTGACACCGAACCATATTCAAGTAATCGATAAACCCCATACCTACGTTTTCCTTAAACAGCGTCGAAAAATAGTTGGGAGAATAACCCATTCTGTCGGCCAAAATTTCACGGGTGATCACATTGTCGTAATTTTCGTTGATATAGATGAGAATATCTTTTATTTCATTGGTAAAAGAAGGTCTCTTTTCCAGCTTATAATGGGCAGCCAATCGTCCCAGAAGCAAGTTTATATAGCCGCTCTGCGCCACGTAATTGAGCTCTTTGCCGTTTTTATAAAGTTCTTCAATTAAAGGAAGCAGAGTGAGATTAAATTCTTTATCCGTCAAAAAATTTGAAAAACTCATGCCGAAAAAGATATCGGTAAACAGCTCCATATTATCTTTTGAAAAGGAAACAACGTAATGCCTGTCTCCATGTTCCGATTTCAAAGAATGTGTGTCGAAGCTGTTGACAAAACAGATATCGTCTTTCGTCAGCTGTTTTTTTATGCCGTTGACCACAGCCGTATGCATTCCGCTTAAACAGTAAGAGAACTCAATCTTGCTATGAAAATGCAACGAACAGCCCAAATTCCTGTCGTATCTTGCCTCTACAAATCTATTTTTATCTTCATAATCTCGAAATTCTCCTCTCATCTCTTTCACTCCGTTTTGACTTTGGCGATCCTGACGATCATATTGCTGCCGTAATCGAAATTTTCGGCAAAGATGGTCAGCCTGTTTCCCTCGTAAGAAAAAGGCAGCTCTTTTTTGTTGTCCTCGTAGCGTATTTCTTTTACCCTTACAGGAAAGCGTTCGAATGTGAGCGTTTTACCCCGTCCGTTTTTCTTTATTACGTTTTCGTCTCCGTTTACGCCCAGTCCGAATACGACGAGATATATCTCCCCATCCAGTTCTATAAAGAAATCCTTTCCTTCGTCATGGTAACAAAGTGCACGCATCGCAAAAGGATATGTACGATTCCAGGCCCCGATCTGCTCGAGCAGACCGAGATTGATATGCGAAAAGGAGCCGTCACCCTCGAGCGGAACGTTTAGCAGATAGTTGCAATTATACCTTCTGCAGTCTATCATGCTCTCTATCAGATATCTTGCGGATTTATAATCGATATCGCCCGATGCGATTCCCCAGTGGGAATTTACGACGTCGCACATCTCGCCGGCCAGAATTTTATTTGGCGAATCGATCTTTTTAGGCTTTCCACGTTCGAACGTGACGCTATCGATCTCGGGATTTCCCGTTCTGCCCAACTCGTTCAATCCTGTATTGTTGATGATAATTGCTTCGGGCAGACGGCTTCGGATCGTTTGATAGAGCAAATCCTCCTGCCAGTCGTCGTTCCTTTCCCAGGTTCCGTCAAACCAAAAGCCGCCTATGTCGGGATAACTTTCGCACAGCCGTTTCACACTGTCACGCAGATATCCGAGATATCCTTTGAAATCGTTTCGGTAAAGCGGGTGGTGCCAGTCCACGGTCGTATGATAAACGATGGGCAAAAGCCCGTATTTTTTGCAGGCGCCGACAAACTCGCCCACCAGATCTCGCCGGGGGCCGTAATTAAGCGAAGAATATTCCGAAATCCCCTCCGTATCGTACAGCGAAAAACCGTCGTGGTGTCTAGCGGTAAAAACGACGTATCGGAACCCGTTTTCAAATGCATTTTTGCAGATTGCGTCGAAATCCAGACGCGCGCAGGTAAATCTGCCGAGCGCCGCTTCATATTCGTCTTCGCCGATAGGACAAAGCTTCCGCGCCCATTCCCCCCGCCCGATTACCGAATAAATCCCATAGTGGAGAAACAGCCCCAGTCCCGCACGTCTGAAACGTTTTATTCTCGTTAAAATTTCAGTCATTTTCGGCCTCGTTGATTTCATATAACACCGATTGATAATCGGTATTTGTCGTTTTATGCTGGATTCCCATATTCATGAGAGTAGAACCGTACGCGCAGACGCCGAATTTCGGAACAGAATATTTCTTTTTCGGATCGAGTCCACGCAGACGGATCATTTTTATACCGTCCCCGTAAGAAGTTTTCGACTGATAAAATAACCCGTAGCCCTTCGTCTTTTGCCTGTTCATCACGATAAAGCCCGTAAATTTACTTTCGAAGGGATTCTCCGTCCGAAAAAGTTCACCCTCTGCAAGAACCGAGCGAAGCTGTTTGGCAAAAAGATTATAATCCGCGATAAACTCGCGCTCCTCCTGCGGGAGAACGTCCAGCCGCAGCTCGTAACCGAATGCGCCGAACGCGGAAACATTGCACCGCGATTCCAAAGGAATCGATCTCGAAGTCTGGTGGGCGGGCGATGCCCCGACGTGGCTGGAAACCGTTTTTAAGGGATAGAGATAGGAATAGCCGTATTGTATTCTGCAGCGTTCCTCGGCGTCGCACGAATCGCTTGCCCATACAGACGAAAAATATTTCAGCATCGCGATGTCGAAGCGGCCGCCGCCGCCAGCGCAGCCTTCAAAATAAATGTCGGGAAAACTTCTTGTCAGATAATCGGCCAGCTCGTAAACCGCCTTGACATATCTGTGCGCAAATTCGCCCTGATTTTCCTTTTCCAGCCCAGCCGAATAAAATTCTGTCAGCGGTCTATTCATGTCCCACTTGACATAAGAGATATCGTGATTTTTTAAGAGAGAATAAAAAGTTGATTTCAAATAATCCAGCACTTCTTTCCGCGTCAGATCGAGCACCAGCTGATTGCGACTAGTCCGGGGTTTGAGAAATTTACTTTTAACAGCCCAATCGGGATGTAACGCATAAAGCTCGCTCTCCTCCGAAATCATTTCCGGTTCGATCCAAATGCCAAATTTCAGGCCGTTTTCTTTACACTTATTTATGACGGGCTCAAGCCCGCCGACAAGTTTTTTTGTATTGACCTTCCAATCGCCCAAAGAGGTCCTATCGCTGTCTCGCCGTCCAAACCACCCGTCATCGAGAACAAATGTGTCTATATTCAGCCCCTTTAACCCATCGATAAAGCCGAATAGTTTCTTTGTGTCGAAGTCAAAAAACGTCGCTTCCCAGCTGTTCGCTACGATAGGCGGCACGCCGCGTTTCAAAATATACCTGTCGATCGCCCGATGAAAATTTCTGCTCATGCCACCCAAGCCGCACTCTGAATACGTCATGAGGACTTCGGGCGTAACGAAACTTTCCTTTTCCCGCAGTCTATACCGAAAGTCCAGCGGATTGATTCCTCCGCACACGCGAATGGTTCCAAATTCCCCCGTCTGCGCGCTCAGAAAAAAGTTACCGCTGTAAACGAGGCCGAAGCCGTACACGTCCCCCGCGTTTTCCGTCGCGTGTTTTTCCGCCAGAGCCATAAAGGGATTATGTACATGCGAAGATATCCCCATGCAACTCGAAACCGAAAATTCTCCGTGCCCAAGCGCCTGCCGATCAATTTGCGCCTCACAGCTATGTTTTCCGTAAAGCGTGATACAATCGTAGCCGCAATCGGGCAGATCTACGCAGAACCCCAGCGCTCTTTCGAGAAACACCGTCCCGCCGAGAGGAGTGATCTCTGCGTGGCGAGTCAGACAGCCGCATTCCTCGTAAACCGTATAGTAAAGCTTTAACTCGAGCCGTTTCGCCGCATCAAGTAGCCGGACGACCAGCGTCTCTCCGCCTTTGAGCATAGGCAAGTCACTATACGAGGGCTTTTCCGTAAGAAGTTCAAACGAGTCGTATTTGAGATCAAATACCTTTCCTCCATCCTCGTCCGTCGCCTTAAAACACGACGTACGATAGTCCCCCAGGCCGAAAAACGATATCTCCTGGGGAAGGGTCTCTAAAGAGCCCCTCCCCGACGCGGAGGCTTCAATGGCCACCACGTATCCCGCCGGGTGATCGAAAAGTAGTTGATCGATATCGTCTCTTTCTATTTTTTTACCCCAATACGCATGGCGCAGATAACCGTCGCTGACGTCAATTGCATAGGTAAAGGTTTCTCCTTCCAGAAAAAACGCTTTCTTTCGCTCGTCGATATAAATCATTTCTACCTCTCAAACTCCCGGCCTCGCCGTTTATTTTTTTATGAACGTAAAATTTTTCAATAACACCGACAGCGCGGGATCATTTTTGTCCTTGTCGTTAAAACAGATAAACAGTTCTTTTCCGTCCTCGGAAACAAAACCGACTTCAAGGGAAACCGTATACCATTTTCCGTTGGTTACGTTCGTTTTCTCCACCGCCTCCCCCGTTGCCGAATCGGTAAACGCCATCTGTCTATACTGATCGGCAAAGAGATAGAACGGGAAAGAAGGCCTGCCCGATTCCACGAAAATATCGAACTTCACCGTCGAAAACTTATTCATGTTGAAAGACGTTTTATACAGGTCGGAAAGGAATTGAAGCCGACTATCCCAGGTACTCGCTTCTCCCGTATTTGTAAAACGCAAGGCGTTTGCCTCCGCATCGTAGGTCATGGCGCTGCCCCCGTCATATTGGAAATACTTTACGTCCTCCGCCGAATCCCCGCGAAGGTCTATCCCCTTAAACGAGAAATTCCGCAAATACAGTTCGACATTTTCGCTGCCGTTTGCAACAAAATACATCGACAAAAAGGCCGAATCGGTAACCCCCGAAATGTCCAGAGTTATTTTATACCATTTTTCCGCAGTGAGTTCGCTTACCGCTCCGACAGCACGGCCGTCCGCGTCCTTAACCCCTCCGTTTGCAAACATCGAGGGCATATTAAATCCGCCTTTATCAAACCCGAAGCTCATCTGTTGAGGAATATTTTTTACGATATACATTTCAAAGGAATAGGTGAGATAATTTCCCAGGTTGTATTTTCCCTGTCCGATGAGAGACGTATTGAATTCCAGCTTCGCCCCATCCGTATCTCCCGCCTTGGAAAGATATCTCAAGGCCGCAGGGCTTCCGTAAACGTTTTTGTCGAGATTAACAACGCCGAGATCGACGTTGGCGTCCGTTTTGCTGAATCTCGAGGCGTCGGTAATCGTTCCGCCGCTGGCGTAAGAGCACAAATTGTCATCGAATACAAAATTTCTCAGCAACATAGCGCAAGCCGCATCCGTTTCGTCAGCAAGACACAAAACGAGTTCCTTATCGGCCTTGTTTACTCCGCTTAAATCCACCGTCACCGTGTACCATACGTTGGCTTCCACGGCAGCCTTTTCCACTGCGCTCCCCGTCGCTTTTTCGTTGATACCGAAAGGAAGATATTGTTCATTTACGATACAGAAAGGGAAAGACGGGTTTCCTTCCGTCACAAACAGATCAAACGTAAGCTTATTATAATTTTTAAGCTGCAATCCGCCCGTATAGAGCTCAGGGAGGAACTGAAGACGTTTATCCCACGTATTGAAACCTGCGGCCACTTTGTATTTATAGGCACCCGAAACCCCATACGTCGTCGCGTCCAGCTCCTCAAAAAGAAGAGAGCACGCGCCCCGATGGTACAAAAATTTATCGCCCGCCTGTTCGTTGTCACCGCTTGCGAATACCTTATAGTATTCTTTGTCGTCCAAAACGCTGAAAACCACCGTCTTTTCTTCTTTTCTCTCTCCTTTTGCTGCGGAAACAGTCAACGCATACCTGCCCCGCGTCAATTTCGATCCGTCCGCCTGTGTCACCGCGATTCCCTGCTCGGATACATCTATCCTGTAGGAATTGACATCGGAGCCGTTTTCCCGACAGACTTTATATGAAAGAGCAAAATCCTGATGCCCCTTTACGGCGGGAAGCTTATTGATGACGGCGTCTTCCGCCATACGGAACATATAATTGTTCATTCCGGAAAGAGTGAAGTTAAAAGGCTTTTCTTCTTTTATCGACACGGTAAACTCGCAGTATCCGTGTTCCGTCTCCAGCCTGACAACCGTTCCGTCCGCGAGATCCTTCAGCCAATTGCCGTCCAATTCCACACCGTCGGACGTCAGCTCATACTTTGAGGACAATACCCGTTCCTCTCCCACATACAGCTCGAAATCCTCCGCGCCTTTCAGTTCGACGTTGCAAACGGCGTTTTCGTCCGCGAGGTCGAAGGATATATTTTCCGCAGCGGGAGTCAATTCGTCCTCCGTCACCTTCACCTTTACTACGATTTCCGCCTCATTATTCAGCAAATCTTTGGTTTGGTACGTAACGTCGAATTGTCCGTAGCTTCCGTCGAAAGCTTCGCTCCCGCCTTTCAGCGTAACCTCCAACTCCTCGCCGAACGTGTCGAATGCCTTGACGAGCCCCGCAAACGAAGCGTTCTCTTTTGCCTCTTTATATCCGCAGGTCAGCGTCGCACCGTTCTGCACGGCTGTCTGCCCGGCCTTGAAAACGGGCGAGCCGTAAACTTTCGCGCCATAAGAAACAGAGGCACGATTTCCCACCCGATCCACCGCGGAAAGTTTTACGGAAAATTCTCCAGCGTCACCCGTAAAATTTTCGCTGTCCTCTCCCGCGGAGATCTGCAGCGGCGCTCCGAAGCTGTCGTAGGCCTTGACCATGCCGAAAAGACTTTTGTCCGCCTCCGCCTGAGCCACGGTGTATTCCAGCGTGTAGGCGTCGGTTACGACGGCTTCTCCCGCTTTGAATACGGGCGTGCCGTAAACATATACTTCCGCGGTCCTTTCAAAGCTTTCATAGAGATATTTTATCTCATACTTTCCCACCTCGCCCAGCTTTACCTTCGAGGCGTCAACCGTCGGCACCCCGACGCTTCCGTCGTCAAACTTAATCGTCACGCCTTCGAGATAGTCCGGCGTTTCGGCGTTGAGCGCCAGATGAAAATCCTCTACTCCCTCAAAAGCCTCCACTTCCTTTTCCGAAATTTTCCCGCACGCGGCAAAAGCCAGGCATGCAATCGAAAACGCGCACAATGCAACGAGTCTTTTACTCTTCATCATCTTGCTTTCTCCTTATCTTGTCGTTCGCCCTATTGGTTGGGCCTTGCTATAAAAACAGCGTCGCCGCCGTCAAGCGCTATATTCAGTTCGTCCGCGGCGACTTGGAGCTTTTTATCCGAAATCAACGTGACACACGTCGTTTGCCGCAGCTTCAAATGGACCGAAGCTTCTCTTTTAATGCTGTTGTTGACCAGCAGAAACCCGCTGTCGAATTCGCCTATCAATACCTGCGAGGACGCTTCCGCCCTTTCGATATCCGAAATACTTTTCAGCATATATCTTTCGCCGTGAGGAATGTTTCCCTGAAAGATCGTTTGGCTCCACTCAACGTTTTTCAGCATCTCCGCCGAATATTTTCCGTCGAACTCTCCGACACTCATAATGCCTTTCAATGTGCTTTTAATAAGTACGGAACCGAGATTTTTTAATACCCCCAACGCTTTTTTTATCGAGGCTGCCGTATCTGTCGGCCTGCCGTCGCAATCGATCGCGCCGCAGCGGTCGTTGGGAGAATCCAACCAATCATTCGGGAAGCAATAGGGAAAAAACTGTATTCCCCGCGCGCCGAACAGCAGGGAAATATTGATCTGATGCCGCATTTCCGCGTCGGTCACCTTTCTCGCGGAACCGCCCTCCCATTCGCCGCCAGCCTGACAATACGGCATAAACGGAAGAGAATATCGGCGGCTGTACTCGAAGAACAGCCCCAACATATCGTAAAGCCCCTCGTGAATCGTATCCGTCAGGGATCCATAATTTACGTAGGGATAAACGTCGTAGGAAAGGACATCTGGTTCGGTTTGTATATATTTATCCAGATAATGCACATATCTTTGATAATTCGGGCGGCTGTAAGCATAATTTTCGTCCGTAAATTTTCGGGCGTCCGTCACGTACCCGTACTGATATTGCTCGGGCGTAATATAGTAAGGCATTAAATTTACATAAAACAGTTTATCGCCGCATACCCGATCGAATACTTTTTTCGCCCGCGCGATCCCCTCGAAAGAATCGGAGCCCGGTTCGTCGAAAAAGGTGATGCCCGCAAAGGCCGGATAGTCCGAATACCTTGCCAAAGATTGGGCAAATCTTTCGTCGAGCTTGCGTTTTTCGCGCTCCGAAAGCAATGAAAACGGCCGATACCCTCTGTTCCCGAGAGAGATATACTCCTCGGCGATACTGTCTTTTACAAGGTAATCCAAGCCCGCTTTTTCCGCAAGCTCCAGCGCTTCGAAAGCATATTTTTCCGTATCCGTATTCACGATCTCGTTGTGACCGTAAACCGTTGTGAAGCCCAACTCTTTCGCGCGAAGATATTGTTCCAAAGTGATCTTGTTTGGAAATTTTCTGCCGTTTTTTTCCGCGGGAGGCTGCGGGGAACAGAACATTGCCACAATAAATTTATCGAATATTTTTTTCATGGCTATCTAAGCACCACCAATGCGCCTTCGCCCGCGGCAAGCTTTAAGGTAAACGTCTTGCCCAAAGTGCTTCTTCTCACCGCCCTCTGCGTGACGTCATACATATACGAATCGTCGAAAGTCAACGTAATTTCCGCCTTTTCTTTGGTAATCGAATTATTCACCACATAGTAGGCGGACGCGCCCTCATAATTGAAGCAACCGATCAAAGCGTCGTCTCCTCCCACTTTTTTCAACTGGCGATAGTCCTGAAGTACCGCCGTCCCCGTAATGGGCGCGGGCGTACCGCCGTGGACGATAACCCCCTCGTTGACGCTGCTCATCAATACCTCGTCGATCGCGGCGATCTGTCGATTGGCTTTTTGAGCGAAATACCAGGTTTGGTTTTTCTTTCCGTCCATGTTGATCAGCCCCGCGCCTTCCTCGGGAATCTGCGCGTATTCGGGCGGCTGGTAATAGGGAAAATATTGAATACCTTTCGCCCCGTAACAAAGAGAGGTGTTCACCTGCCACAGTAATTCGCCTTCGCTCGGAATTCTGTAATTACAGTTTTCCCATCCGCCGCCACCTTGAATATAGACCCAGAAAGGTTTTTTATTTTCGGCAGCCACCTTACGCGCCAGCTCCAGATTGGTGAAATGGCTGGTATGCACTTCGGTTCCCTTTCCCTCGAAAGGATACATATCGTAGCTTAAGGACACCGGATTTGTCTTCATAAAATCGGAGAGATACGTTTCGTACCTCGAGCCGAGTACCATAACGGGAAAGAGGTTCGCATACAGCATAACGTCCAGATCGGCCGTCGCCGCCCTGAAGTTTGTCTGCGCTTCCGCGATTTTATCGAACTTATCCTCGTACGGTTCGTCCATACCCAGTAGCCCGCCGAACGCTTTATACCCCGAATATTTCGAGACGGCAGTACGTATATCTTCGGTACTCGCCACCAATCCCTGACGGCTTATATCGATCACGGAGGTATCGTAAAACAAATATTTAATACCGTACTTTTCGGCATACGTCAAAGAGGAGATGATATCTTCCCGTGCATAACGCCAATCTTCCTTATGCCCGTAGATAATGTTCAATCCGCAGTCCTTGATAGTCGCGTAAGATTCGTCTGTAATCCGATTGGGAAGAAGATTTCCCTCATAGGGATATTCCGATGTGGGACCGATAAATCCCGCAATCGGCATCACTCCCTCGCCGAAATCTTTATAAGTCCAGCTATAGACCTCCCCCGCTTCTGTTTTTTTGCTGATCTTATAATCTTTTCCCTCCACGGGATTATCAAAATTTATCTTACCGCCGCCGCAGGAAACGGCCGACATACAGCAAATTAACGTCAGGACGAGGGAAAAGGTCGCCGTTTTTTTCATGGTTATACCCTCCTCTTTACGACGGCGATCAGCGCCGCCAAAATTCCCGAAACGCCGCCCAGCACCTTTTCGCTTCCTTTGATGTAGGGAGAAATTAAAAATTCTTCGTCGTCGTCTTTTTCCTCGTAGGGATAATCCTCTCTTTCGGGGCGTTTCGAACTTTCATATTTCGAGTCCACTATATTTGGTTTTTTATCGAGATTACTAACGGAAATATTATCGAGCGTAAATTTCCCGACCATTAAAGCGTCCCCGCCGGTAGAATCGTAGCCCAAGTCTCCCATCCCCCAGAATTGTACGAATCCGAGCGGCGTGAAACCAAAATCCTTCATGAGAACAGTTTCGTAAAATCCGTCGTCGTATTTCATCTTCACCGTCAGAACACCGTCCTCCATGGTCATTTTGATCTTTACAATCTTATCCGCGTTGGCGGCGTCGTAAAAATCGAATTTGTCGGGAAGCTCGAAACTTTGATATGCGCCGTAGTTATTCAGCATCAATTTGGTCTTGGAAGTTTTTTCCCATGTTTCGGCGTCGAGATCGACATAAAAATACAACAGCGGCGCCGTGCCGTAAAATTCCCCGAAATTAACGATGTCTTCCACGTATTCCCTGTCGCAGCCGAAGCTCACGCCGATCCACGAGGAAACAGGGTACGTTTTGTTGCCTTTTTCGTCATAAATCACCCGCCTTCTCAAGTCGGTGATATCGAATTTCAGTTCAAAATTCGAGTATTTTCTACGCGTCGCAAACGTCGTGTCCTGCGCCACATTGTTAAAGTGAAGCTGTCCCTCCGAAACGTATAAGCCGCTGGAGATCCCGCCGAACCCCGTCGATTTTATATACCAGTCATTGACATTATAATCGTCGTCGTTAAAGTCGGCGATGATCTCGGAGTTCTGCGGCCGATCGTAATAGTTGTTAAGTATCACAACGTTGTCGATCTCCGCCTCGACTGCGCCTGCCGCCACACTTTTCTGCCCCAGGCAGATATATCCCTCCGCGTTTGTTCCTTCCGCACGCAAAATCATCTCCCCGTCGATAAAAATTTCCGCCGTTCCGTCAGCCGAAACCTCCGTTCGCAACGTAAATTTTCCCGTCGGCAGCAACGCTTCGCCTTTCGTGACGACGGCGTTTTCGTCCGCGTATTTCACTGTCATTTTCCAGGCTTCCGGACTTTTTGTAAAACCGATATAGGTGGAGCCTGCGCTCAAAATTTCCGAATTGAGCTTTTCCAGTCCGTAGCACAAACCGAACTGCCCGCCATTCGTTATTTTTTTAATATCTACGTTTACTTCTGCAGACAGGCAGTTTTTATTTATGTCCTTTGTGGCCGTCGCTTTTCTCCGCGCCGTGAGATTGTAACCCTCTTCGTTTTCCTCGGAAAAAAGCACCCTGCCGTCGTGTCCGAATTTTAATTCGCTGGCGGGGGAAACACTGTAATAATAATCCTTTAATACGTCTTCCTCGCCGAATCGTGCAATCTCCTTATATCCGTTTTCGGTTACGGAACCTACTTTTACCTCGTAGAGTTCTGCGTCGAGAACATGCCTGGACGTATCCGTACTCTCCATAAAATACACGCCGACCTGTCCGCCTGCGATCGCGGGAAGTTTTTGAGAAGACGTCTTCAACACCGTCTTATAGTCCGCCGCGGACAAACTTTTGACAGACAGGGAAAAATCTCCATTATACAAATAGTCTATCTTCAGGCTACCCTCCGCAACTTTTCCGTCACGGAAAATATCCGAAACGTCGAAAGCGTAACCGTCCTTGTTTTCGACAACGTTTCCCTCGCCGTCCACCAGCTTTCTGTCCGTGACGTAAGGCGTTTGATATTTTATTTTGCCGTTTTGCATCGTGAGGGTATGCAGCCCTGCTTTCTGTTCGATCACTTTGTCGATCGTCGAAGAAAAAGCGGATTGTCCGTCGCCCGTGATTCCCGACGCGCCGAAAATGATCCCCATCCAGCCCGTGTTTCCGCTCGTCTCTCCCAAAAACAGCTCCTTTATATCGATCTCCACGCGAGCGCCTGCGCCCCCAGTCGGTGTTTTCGTCGTGATCCCCGTACCGTTGCTGCCGTTTTTTACTTTCACGACGTTTTTGTCGTAGACCAAATCGATACCGCTGTCGTAGTACAGCCACTTTTCGACGTCGATCTTATCCCCTGTAAAATCGTCGTTTACGAGGGTTTTCCTCGTAGCGCCCGCGGAGACGGAAACAGTCCCAAAGCCGCCTGCCGCCGAGCATATCGTCACAGCTAAAACAGCCGTTAAAACAACGAATACATTCCTCTTTTTCATCGGATTAAACGTCTCCTCTTTTATTTCAGGCCTGCGATACTCAAAAGTTGTTCCCACCTTCTCGAAATATCGTTGAAATCGTCGTCGAAAAATTCCTTCGCCGTTTTTTTCGCGCTGCCCTGGGCGGATAAGCTCAATTCCGGCTTCGAGACGAAAGATTCCGTCAGATCCGTTTTATAAAACAATTCGTAACTAAATTTTTTGAACAGATATTTTCCGCTCTGCTGATACGCAAAATGAGATTTCATGAAAGAGTTCCAGGACGACATATCAATCTCCCGACCGTCGCTGAACTTCGCTACGGGCTGGGATTTCAGCGTGTCCACGGCGATCTGCAACGCTTCGTCGGAATAGAAAAATTTCATAAACCTCTTGGCCGCCTCCTTGGCCGTGGCGTAATTGGGAATAAACGCCCCCAGCTCGTAGGAACTCGTCGCGACCAACCCCCGAGCCTCGCGCACCCTTTGAAGCACCTGTTCGTTCGTCAATCCTTTCGAAGAGTTAAATTCGGGTGCTTCAACCGAAACGCCGTCCACATAATCGACGAGCTTCGCCAAGGTCGATTCGCCGATGCCCAGCACGTCTTTTAAGGAACTGATCACGGGGATTTTCATCATCAAAAATTCTTTGCCCTGTGCTGCCGAGTTGCTGGCAATTTCATTCTGAAGCCAACCGCCATTGGGCATGATCGCGCCCCTGTTATTGACAAACTGCGTCTGCGCCAGCGTATGCGTCCACGAATTGGAGCCGTCCACGACGTATCCCTCGGGACTGATCAAAGTCTCTAGCACCTCCAAAGCCTTCAGCCTGCCTTCCTGTTTAAATACTTCCAGGCTAGGTTGTTTATCGCCCGATTTTGCCTGCCAAAAATTATTGTATTCCTCTACCGTGGAATACTGCGCCCACCACACGTCGAGGGAGTACGACCAATATCCGCCGTTGCTGTTATGAATAAAAGGCGTCACCCCTTCCGATTTCAAATCAGCCGCCAGCTTTGCCAGTTCTGTGGTCGTCCGCGGAATATTCCAATCCGTTCCCAATGTCTGATCGATCAGCGTTTTATTATAGACAATCCCACCCGCGGAAACAGTGCTTGGAAGGTAATAATTTACGCCGTCCACCGCAAAGTCCTTCATTACGCCACCCAACTTTTCACGGATTGTCATGCTCTCGCCCTGGAGGGTCGAATCCAGAACGTCATCAATCGGCTCGAGCATGTTCTGAAAATATCTGAATTTTGGAAGATACCCGAACATCAGATCGGCGCTGTTTCCCGACGCTCCGCTCTCCAGAGCCGTTTTAAGATAATTATAATCGGAATTGACAATGAGCGGTTCTACCACATTGATATCGGGATTTTTCACCTTAAATGCGTCCACGATTTTTTCAAAATATTCTGTGCCCGCGCCCGACTGGCAAAAATAGATTTCGAGATCGGCTACCGAATCGCCGCCCTTGTTACCGCAGGACGCAGCGCCGAAAATCGTCACGCAGGCGAGCGCCGTCGCCGTTAAATATGCTATCTTCTTTTTCATTTTCGTTACTCCTTATCCTTTTAATCCACCCGCTACGGTGTTATTCATAATGGTATCCTGGCACACGACAAACACGATCAAAATGGGAACGATGGAAAGCATGACGCCCGCAAACAGTAAGGGATAACTGTTCGGTAGCAGACTGTATCCGATGTTCAAGTTGAAATCCTGTAATCCCACCGATAACGGCGGCAATTTATTAAGATACATGAGCGGCGTTTGATAGTCGTTCCAGAAGCCGATTGCCGCCAAAATCATCAGCGACAAAACTGAAGGAACCGCCTGAGGCAGAATTATGTTGAAAAATACCTGAAAGTCGCTTGCGCCGTCGATAAACCCTGCCTCGGCATAGCTCCAACTTACGTTGGAAAAAAAGCCATACATGACGATGAAATTAAAACCAAACCCGCTGCAAAACATGAGCAGCAACAAAGGCGAATTGTCTATCCCCATATTTTTAACGAGTCTAAACTGCGCGGGTAAGCTTCCCACTATGGGCAAAATCATCACAACCAAAGAGATGTAAAACAAAATATTCCGCCCAAAAAATTTGTATTTATTCACTACGTACGCCATGGTCGTAGAACAGGCCACGCTCAATACAGTCGCGCCCACCGTGTACCAGACGCTGTTGAACAGCATTCCCAGCATGGATGTCTTTCCTGATTTTACCATCGTAAAGGCCTGAACGTAATTTTTGAAAACGAATTTTGAAGGAACTTCAAACGGATGCAAGATAAAGACGTTGTTGTCCTCCATCAATCCCGCTACGACGCCCCACAGGAAAGTATAACAGATGGATAAGGCATAGGCGCCAAATAAAATAAAGACAATGATATATACCGTATTTATTTTAATTTTTGCTTTCTTCATTTCGCCCCTCCTTACTAATACTGGATATCGTCGCACAGCCTGTTCATAACTCTTCTGACGAACAGGACGATCGGCAGGGCAATCAGCGTAAAGAAAAGACCTACTGCGGACGCATAGCTCTGCATGTTACTACTGGTGGAATAATAGACTTTATCAAATATCCAAAAGGAGATCGTCGTCGTTTTATGCGCGCCGCCCGTAAAAAGCAGAATGGGGCCGCTCGCCGTAAAAATCCCGATAAACGTAAACGTGATCAGCGTCGTCAGCGTTGGCCATGTCAACGGCAAAATAATTTGAAAAAGTTCCCGCACCCGTCCAGCACCGTCTAGTCTCGCCGCCTCCAGCACCTCGGCGGGAATACGCGCCATCGCGCCGTTCAATAAAATCAAATTTGTCCCGAATCCCGTCCAAATACAATAAACGACAATTGTACCCAGCGCGTATTCATCCTGACCAAGCAGTTCGGGAACCCTTTCGAGGCCCAATATCTTTTGCATCAGAGACGCCACAGGTCCATTTACACCGACTATATTCGCAAACAGCATCGTCAGTACGACGGAACTTATGATCGACGGCAGAAAAAAAACTACTCTGAAAAATTTATAGCCGGGAATCTTTTTATAAATGAAGTAAGCCACAAAAACGGTCAGCGGCAAAATGACGAGGAGCGATGTCGAAAAAAATACCATTGTATTTTTCAGCGCCAGCAAAATACTTTTATCCGAGTTGATGCCGCCCGAAAACTCTTGGAACATCATTTTGAAATTGTCCCAGGTGAAAAACAGCTCCCCACCCTTTTCCTGACGAAATGCAAGAAGTATGGAATCGATATTGACATACAAATAAAACAACAAAAAATTTATCAACGGCACGATTATCATCGCAAGGATGAAAATCCCCCTTTTATAATTGATTTTTTTACCTTTTCCCGCCGTTTCCATTCGCTATACCTCTCAATCCGATACCTAGATTATATCATAATCCGTTTTATCATTCAATTCATTTTATATTCTCCTATTCTCACTTTGTACGATTTTTCAAATAAATTAATAAAGCAATCAAACGTTCTTTAACCTTAATAAATAAGCCGAGTTGATGTTAATATGAGCGATAAAAGCCTCTTTTTATGTAAGAACAGAAATCACAGAAAACGCTTTTTCTTTTAATATAATATGATTAAAGCGACAGAGCAAGGTGTTTTACTCACCGCCACAAAACACGTATGGAAGAACTCGGGCAACAGAAAAAGAACTATCCGAGCTGTTTCGGATAGTCCTTTTTCTCTTATTTCATCTGCTTTTCGCCTTTGGTTTCTTCGTATCGCTTCCGACTTTCTAACCGTTTTCTAACGTTTTTTTCTTTCCGCCCGCCTTTACCGAATACTGCGCGCTCGGAGCGTCATCACAGGTACCTTCCGTTATTCTGCCCTACTATTTGCTGCTTATCTTTCAAGCACGACGCCCTTCAGTCTCTCTCTTCTGTATATCCTTTTCATCTGTCCATCGGTAAATTTCGACGTCTTTTCCATCAGCCGGTTTCAATATATATTTCGGTGCTTTCAACGTTAATATATACCCCGGATTGCTTTGCCAAGGTGATATATTTCTGTTTTCCTTAACGTTTTTTCTATCTTTCTTTTTCGCTTAACCCGTTTTCCATTATATCTTCTTTTTTAGTGCCCTCAGTTTATTTTCCGACTTTTACAATCTGAAAGCCCCGGGTAAAGCGTATCAAACCGACGATATTGATAAAACGGCCTTCTTCACGGCATTTAGGGGCAAAATTCGTTTCGGTTAGGTCTAACCGCTTAAATATCAAACCATTCAAACGGTTTTTTCAGCGCCTTTCTCGCAGCGTCGAGCATTCCCATGAGATCTATCGTTTCTCCGCTATCTACTTCGGGAATACCCGTGGCAAAAAAATCGACAAGGTGTTCCATGGCCCTTTCCTGATAACCGTCCTGAATGCTGTAATAACGCGCAGACCCGTCGGGCATTTCCGCAGAAACGATAAACGGTACGCCGCAATCATCCGTATGCATCTGTAAAAATCCAGCATATCTGCCTTCGCCGTAATCGACGACGATGTTTCTGTTTCTTCCGTTCTGGACCGCCATCATGCGCTTCGCTCCACTCTTCATGACCGTGCACATCATCTCAAAAATATGAATCGCATAAATATCGAATACATAACACCCGCACACCATGCACTGCGCCGCGCCGACGGGATTTTCCCGATACGGTTTCAGCTCGTCGGAAAACCGCAGGGCAGACGTGGAATACATCGGCGTTCCATGCTCTTTTGCCAGAGCAAACAGCTTTTCCGCCGTCGCCTTATCGGGCGAAAACGTCTTGTCGATATACGTCGGCTTTCCGCTCTTTAAGGCGTATTCGGAAAGCTCGTAATGCAATTCGGGATTATCGGGAGAAAGAACTACGATAAAGTCCGATTTATCTACAAGCTCCTCCACACTATTACACCGTTCCGTCCCATGCGCCTTGCACCATTCGTCGGTAGTTACTCCATCATAAGGGGAAACTTCCGTCTTTGCATAAGCATAACACACATCGAAACCGAGTTCCTTTGCGCGCGGATTATTACGAATCATATCCGGATAATTATTCGCATGCCATTCACTTAAAAAGTTGTCAATAAAACCTATTTTTTTCATTGATATTTTTCTCCTTTTCACATTTTCATTATGTAAAGCCTGAATCATTCCTCCGCCTGATCGGATAAAAGAAAATAACATAAAAATTTTCTGAACAGGCTATTAGCCATTTCATCTATAATCAGCGTTAAAACAAATCTATCGAGAACAAGCGTCACCAAAGCCTTGCCTGTTCAAATAAAAAATTTTGCGCTCCGAGGCACGGAATATACCGTCCGTGGATGCAAAAGCCCATCTCTCTCCTGCCACGCGGGATTTCAGGAATGGACCGCCCTTTCATCGACAGACGGCTTTATTTTTATCGGCAAAATATAGGGCGTTGCTTTTGAGGTAAGAGCAGTCAGTCAAGTCCTGAGGATTTTCCGTCACTTATTGAAAAGACGACGTTTTTTGATTCACATAAAAATTCTTAAATCGTGTTTTTTACGAAACTGCCGGCAACATAAAATACCTTTCATGGCGAAAATCCATCGCTTGCGTCCGTTATCGGCGGCCAAGATAAATAGCTCCAAACATTCTCTCATCATCGGTCCCGACTTCGAACTGTTATTAGGAAGGCTTTTCGGTAAAATGTATATTATGCCCGTTTCGTTTCTCTTTCGGCCGCAAAATTGTTTATAGCGCATTGAAATCCCCAATCCAATATTGAACGAAATAGTTTCAGGCGCCCCCGCCGAAAGCTTTCAGGAATCTGTTCGATTTCTTCAAGCGGGCAACCTTCGGATTATCCATGCATTCTCTTCGACGGTATAATGCAATCCCGGACGCAACTTTTGAAGCTATACAAATTCCCTTTTTCAAATGTTTATTCGGCGGCGATATTTGTCAAAACCATTACGCTGTTCGGCCTGATGATGAGATTCAAGGCTCCGTTTTCCACAGATACGGTATTGCTCTTGTCAATGCCGAGCGTCTGTCCGTCCATGGGAATAGAATTTTCCGTCACCTCGTATTTATCCATGCTCCCCGATGAAAAATTTGCGTTTACGACGGATAGTTTTTCCTGCGTAGTACCGCTGTTTGCCAAAAGATACGTCCATTTTCCGCCCTCGTTTTGCAATGCAACCATGCAGACGTTTCCAAATTCGTTCAAATCCGTGCCGTATATCGAACTGTTCCTATCCGTATATCTCGTAATGAGCGAATAGGTGTAATATTGCGGACGGAGCTCCCAATTTTTATTTTTATACTTCCAAAGCCCCAGGTCCATCATCGTACCGTCGTAATAGCTGTTTCCGAGGACCCAATAGCTCATATATGTGAAACCGCTGTCGAGGGCGTTTATCGCAAACCTCGCGACATACATCGCCCGTCTATACGTATCCGTATCCATCTGTGCGGCGGCCGACGGGGGATTTGTCGTCTCGTTGGAACCGAATTCGCTTACGCCGTAGGCTTTGCCCGCCGTATCCGCCAATTCCGCAAAGGGTTTCATGCCCATTTTCATCGTCGCGTTATCGTTGCTGTTTCTGAGCTTATAAAACGACCCCGTATAGCGATCGAAAAGATCGCCGACGCTTTGGAAAACCTCTTCAAAGATTTCATAGTCGGATACTTCGGCGGGGCCGCTCAGACAATAAGCTTCGCGGATTCCTTCCTTTGTAAGCTTCGCATCGACGGCCTCTATCATCCGACGAAAACCGCCGCTGCGGACGTATTCCGTACTCGGCTCGGGATAAAAGCTGATTTCATTGATGACCGAACCGTAACCCATTTCCGTCAAATGCTTTAAGGCGGCATATACGGACTCCGCAAACTCCGCGTCGTCTGCGGGAAGATCCAGCCAGCCCGGCGCTTCGCCGTCCCGGTTCAACGCATTCCAGCTGGCGGGATAAATACCATACCAACTGAGATTCATCTTGATATCGTGCTTTTTGCACAAATCGAGAACCTTATACACGCATTGCATTTTTACGGTATTCCAATTAAAACCATCCTCATTCAGTACCTCGGGGTCGTCGTTATCGTTCTCCAATTCGTACCAATCGGGAATGATACACATTCTCGTGACGTCTATCTTCATGTATTCCAACCGTTCCTCCCAAACGGCGACGTCTTGATCGGTGATGTTCGCGTCGATTCCGTCCAATCCCACATAGCTTCCCGAAAACAGGCACTGGTCCATCTGCGCGCCGATCCCCTCGAATTTATACCTTTTTGCCTCGTCGTCGATATCGACGCGAGTATATCCGTCGGGAATCACGGCGTTTTCCGAAGCAGACGGGGAGGAATCCCCGCCTGCCGCGCAGGAGGAACCGACAAGTATAAATATACTTCCCAGAATAACAGAAACTAATTTTTTCATAAATATTTCTCCTTCTTTTTCAAAACCGGGATACTTAAAAGCGATAATGCGATACCTGCCCCCGTCAAACCCGATACTTTCAGCAAAGAGCCGCACCCCCGGGCCTCGCCCGAGCCGCTTTCCGCAATCAGCGTGAAGGGTTGGGAATAAATATAGTACTCTCCGAGAGAGGAAAACATTTTATATCGATAAACCGCGGTGGAAGTCCCCTCCTTTACCGCCTTCAATCGATTTCCGTCCGTCACCTCAAAAGCTTCGCCGGAAACGAGCATAGGTTCGGCAAGGCTGTCATCCGTCAAATCCGCGTCTGCCGTTGCGTTGCCTTCATAATCGCTTCGAGAATAATATTTGCCCGAGAGCCGCACCTCCGCCTCTTTTCCCACGGCCGTTTTATATTCCGCCCGATCGGCGGAAACCGTCCGAATCGTTTCGGCGAGCATCGCAACTCCGTCGATCGTTAAAGAGGCACACCCTTGCATCATGTATTGGTCTATCAGATTTGCACTCGTCAATGTCCACGCATGCACGCCCACGCCGCGGAGCTGAATCTGTCGGATCATCTCCTCCGTAAGAACATTGAAGCCGGGATTATATACGCAATTATAATTTTGAATTGCCCCGAAAACGCCGCGCAGGGTATCGCTTAAAAGAAGGTCTCCGTTCTTATAAATATCATGCTTTTCATCGTAAATTTTTTCATATACCCGAAAATCGTCGCTCGAGAGCGAACCCAATCCGACCGAGGGAAGAGCTTGATACATATATCCCAGAGATTGTTTGGAAAAACAGATCACAACACATTGATTTTCAAAGTCATATTCGCGGATAAGCGCCGCGACGGCTTCCGCCAGGGGCTTTGAATAATCTTTCAATTCGATGACCAGCATGCAGTCCGTCGGTTTGAAATATTCGATAAACTGTCTCAGAGTGGGAATACGGTAGGAATCGTCAAAATTTTTATATGTATAGTTTTTCAGATCGGCATAACTCGTCGTCTCTACCGTTCCCTTCGCGTTCATCATAGTCCCAAGCAGGCTGTCGTGCATGACGACGAGCTCTTTGTCCAAAGTAAAATGCACGTCTATTTCTATATAGTCCGCGCCGTCTGCAAACGCCTTTTCGGCACTTTCCAGCGTATTCTCGGGGCCATATACAGAATATCCGCCTTCGGTAGCGCCCGACCCCCTGTGACCAATAATAAACGAATCTCTCACAACAGAATTCGGCTTTCCGAAAAATTTCCGATAAGCCTCGGAATACGTTTGAGGCGAGTCTGTCGCGATTCCGTTTACGCCCGTCAAAATCGTCTTAACGGCGCTGTTCGCCGTAGAGCCTCTGTCCTCCGCCCATACGGAAAGATAACGCTTGCGGAGAGAGTTGACAAATTCTGCCGTCAACGGTCCGGCGTCCAGAAAAACGATTTTTGAAAAGCCCTCATTGACGGCTTTTACGATTTCGTCCGCCGACAATTCCCGTCCCCGCAGATCCAGCGCGCCGCGGGAAAGCGGAAATTGTTTCCGCGCCGAATATAGCAGCTCCGGCTTTTTCGAGACGATGAACACGTCCTCCGTTCCGTTCTCTTTCAAAGCCTCCAGCAACGACGAGAGACTTTCTTCCTCTTCGACTTCGAATGCCGGAACGGAGAAATCGCTCGTTTCCGCTATAAATTCCGCGACCGAACAGAGCTTTTCCGAGCCGTAAACGACGTTCAACGCCTTATCCACCGCCGCGAGGACGATATTTACGCGTAGCTTCTTCACCTTCGACAAGTCGGCCGTTTCCCGTAGCTCGAAGATCGTCGATGCGGGCTGGACGACAGAATCGACGCTTTCCAGCTCCTTATATCCGCCGGATGAAACCTCCGTCGCAGCGGAACGAGAAGGCTCGGCCCCGACGGAAAATACGGGAACCATTCCCGAAAATGCGATCGACAATGCTGCCGCCGCAAAAAAAATTTTACGAATTTTCATCTTTTTTCAGACTTACCGATTGCCCGAAAAGGCAATCGGTAAGTTCTTCCTCCGCTCAATGCTTCTTTTTAAGGATTACTGCGCCCGCGGCAGACAAGAGGAACAGCGCGGCCGTTCCAAATGCGGAAATACTGCTGCCGCAGCCCGCTTCTATCGGTGCAGACGTCGTTTCGGAGCTTCCCGAAGAGGAATTACCCGACGCTTCTTCCTCGATATTGATATCTACGATATTGAACTGCGTCTTGCCGTCGTCGGTGTTCGCGGTGATCTTTATCTTGAAAAATTCTTCTTTCGTCGCCGCATATATCCACTGGCCGTTGACGACTTCTCCCACCGCCTCGTTTGTTTCGTTATTCACCACCGTAAAGGAAAGATCGGAATCGCCCTCATATACAAACGCATTGATAAGATTGATGCGAACCGTCTCCCCCGTATAATATACGTCCTCCGCACGGAAATCGTAGTTCCTTTCTATCCGGTAATCGGGCTTTTGGGCCTGCTCCATGTATTTCCCCTCGGGATCTTCATCGTAGGAAACGACATACATCTCCTTAAACAGGCAGGTGGAGCTTTGGGCCTTGGGTTCGGTGTTATTCGAACCCGTCCACATGCAGAGATACCCCGCTCTTTCGTACACGTCCCAATCGTAAGTAACGCCTTTATCTTCCACTTTCTTATTGTAATCGGTGAGCGTAATCTCGCGTCTGCCGTCCAGCCAAAGCTCCATGGAAACGCCCTGTCCGTTTTCGTCGTCCACGTTTCTGACCTTCAAAACAATCCAATGGTCGTTGCCGTCCACGAGATTGTAGCCGAACTTATAATTGACATAGGAGTCGAGCCCCGTACTGTCGCTGAAGCCCTTATACCGCGCGAAAGAAAGGAAACAGCTTCTGTCTTCGTACGAACCGGGTATCGCGCGGTAGTCCTTGCCGATAGCGAATCCGTAATACATATTTTTGAACGACGACTGTGCGCCCGTGGGGACAGTCCCCGAATCCATCATGAAACCGAATTTCAGCATGCTGTAATCGTAGATATCCGTCACGTCGTCGGGCTTTCCCGTTGCGTCCCAATTGGAATACAGCGACAAATTGAACTTGAACGCCCAATCGAATTCGTTCACCTTTCCGTTCGTAATCGAAAAACCGTTGCCGATCCCCGAAACGACGTTGTTGAGCGACAGCCCCGAGGCTTCCATAGAGACGAGCGCTTCGTCGTAAGCGAAGTTATATTTATTGGAAGCGAGGTTATATGTATCGTCGTAAATTTCGTCGTAATCGGGAAGCACCTCTTCGGGCGCATAGTCGGAAACGCGCAGTTCCGTTACGTTAAGATATTGACTGTCGTCCGAAGCCCCCTTGACGAGGAAATTGAAATAGATACCGGCGGAAAGGAACCAATTCCCTTTATACTCCTCTCCGGCGAGCTCCGCGCCCAAAACGTACCATTGCCCGTCGATGACGATGGAAAGCTTCATGCCCGTTTCCGTATCTTCCGTGAGGAGAACTACCGTATGCTCGTTCCCGTCCATGAGCTTCGTCCCCGCGTAAAAATCGCCGTTGCCGTTCCCGTCCGCGATAACCAGCTTTTCGGAAGGCTCCATCTGATTTTCGTATTTGCCCAATGTAAACGTTTTAACGGAAATCCAGCCGGTAGCGGAAAATTCTATGAGGATTTCTTTCCCTTCGGCGCCCGCCTGCTGCCAATAATCAAAGGAGGTATCGTACAAGACGGCGCTCTTTGTCAAAGCGATTCCGAAACGGCTGATGCCGTTTGCCGGATAATTTTCCGCGTCCGCTTTCTGCGCATCGGTAAACTCCCCGTTTGCCTTAAACTTGAAGGTAACCGTCGAATCCGCCGCAACCTGCTTTTTCAAAAACGCGGCGGCCGCCTTTTCGTAGGCGTAATTTTTCAGCATGACCCCGTTTTCGTTTACCGAAAGGCTGTCTTCCGCCGCACGCGACGAACCCGTAAACCAATCGGCCTTTGCCGAAACGTCCTCCGAAACCGTATCCGCCTCGGGTACGGCGGGAAGCGGATCGGCTTCTTCATAGACGTTAGAAACGGTCAGCTCGGAAACGGAAAGATATTCCTCCTCGGAAAGCGTGACGTCTCCCCACGCCTGCATGCCCGTCGAAAAATAATAATCGCCTTGCAACGCCGTTCCCTCCAGCGCAAAGTTCTCGACATAGGCCTGGCCGTCCACCGCGATCGTCAACGAAATTCCCGTTTCCGTGTCGCTCTTGCTCACCGTCACGACATGTTCCGCCTTGTCGAGCACGTTATACGCCCCCGACAACGGACCGTTTTTATTTCCGTTTCCCGACGCTACCGTTTGGGAATCATACGTCCCGTTATCCTTCGTGGTGAGCTCCAGCCAAGCGGGCTTGAATTCCATATTGATGACTTTGCCCGTATTCCCCGCCGTAGCCCAAGGATACAGGGAAGCATTCCGGCAGGTCTGCGTCATACCCAGCTGAATAACGAATCTGCCGTTGTTCCCGTTTTGGGAGTACCCGCTCATTTTTACGGAAACGGTTTCACCGACGGCGACTTTTTCCTTATAGTACACGCCTGCGGTACCGTTGGAAAGCGAGGCGCCCCAATCGGAGATACGGATTCCGTCCGTCCCGAACGCGACGGCGTTTTCCACGATGTTCGAGTTCGTCACAAACGCGTCGGCGTCGAGCGCCAGATTTTTAAGCGTCTGTTCCGCCGCGGAAGCGGGAAAGAGAAGCAACGTTCCCAATCCCAACGACATCGCACAGACGGAAGAACAAAAAGCCGTTAAAAGTTTTCTTTTCATAATTTTCATTCCCCTTTATTTTTGTTTTTTAAGCTTTGTTCAATAAATATTGCTTGGTCATCCAATCGACGTAATCGGAGGCTACGGAATAGAAATATTTCACTCCGTCCGCCTCGCCCGGCTGCGAGACTTTCGGGTCGATACTGCCGTTCCAAGCCTTATAGATGACCTCCGTCACCATTTTGTTTTGGGCGGAGATGAAGTTGTTATACGTTTCGTCCGCGGGTTTGAACAGAAACATTCCCGTCAACGCGTCCTCGTAGCATTCGGCGTTCCGCGCCGTGGCGATCCACTTTTTCTCCGCCGCCGTATATCCCGTATAAGTTCTGTCGGAAATATTTTTGTTCTCCAAAAGCTTCAGCGTCCCCGAATAGCTCGGTTTTGTGATGTAGGATTCGGAGGGATAGGAAAATTCGTCCTCGCCGACCCTGATCCAATCCTCGCCCTCTATTCCGTAAGCGCAGAGCTCATAATTTTCCTTGCTCGCATATACCCAATTGAGATATTCGAGCATCAATTCCTGATTTTTACTTCTGGGGTTGATGACTAAACCGCTGTAAGCCGAGGCTTCCGCGCGGAAGCCTTTCAGTTCTTTTCCCTCCGCGTCCTTCGTCACATTCCCGTCCGCGTCGCCCGCGCTGAGCGGGCCGATGACGGTTAGCTCCGCCTCCGGATTATACTCTTTCAGCCGACGCGAAATGCGAATCAATTCGTCTATTTTCGGATTGCCCACATACACCCCCGCCTGTTCGCTGTAAAACCATTGTTCGCGGGTCGTATAGGTGGTCGTGGATTCAAACTGTTCCCAAAGGCCTTCTTTCGACCATTGATACGCATAATCCAGAACCTCGTCATAATTGTCGTGCAGATATCCGGGAATCACTTCCGAAACGCCGCCGTCGGCGTTATAAATCACCGAATGGGAAGCATAGCTCGGCTGTCCCTCCACCACGCCCGAAGTGAGAACGTATTCGAGATCCCAAGGCGCGCCCGCGAGCGGGATCGTACAACCGATGTCGGTCTTGAACTTTTTAAGCATGTCCTCGAACTGTCCCATAGTTTTCAAAAGCTTGAGACTCCCGCCCGAGCTTTCGGCCTCAGCAGCATCGTCCGTGTACCCGACTTGCTTCATCCAATCCTTTCTGACGAGGATTCCGTAATCTTTTTGTTCGCTCACCGACGGGATTCCATACACCGCGCCCGTGACGGTCGTAAGAGAAGAAATATTTTCCCCGACGGCGTCCGCGATATTTTTACAGTAATCCTCAAAAAGATAGTCCTGCAAATCCGCCGCCGCGCCCTGACGGATCAGGTTGTCGTCCACGCCCGCGATGCCGAGATAGGATACGGCCGCATCCCAGGAAGAGCTCGCTTTCGAATTCTCGACGGCGCTCGCAAAATCGGATTTGTTATAAACGAGGAAATTCAGTTTGACGGCCTTCCCCGTATCCTCTTCAAATTTTCTTTCCACCGCCTCCGTGACCTTCGATTCGTTCGTCCCCTTTACCTTGTCGCTCGCAATAAATACAGTCAGCTGCGTAGCCTCGCCGGGCGCTGCGGAGGACGAATCCTTGCCGCTCTCCCCGCAGCCGACTGCCGCCAGCGCAAATACGGCCGTAAAGGCGCCTGCCAAAGTTCTTTTTACAATCTTTCTCATAAAACCTCCTTATTCCGCTTTCGCGGTAATTTCTGAAATTTATTTTTACAACCGCCGAGGCCTTCGGGAAAAATCCCAAATCTATTGCACGCCCCTATCGCGCGCCTCGGCTCATTCCGTCATTCTTTTACGGCCCCCACGATCGTGCCGTTGATAAAATACTTCTGCAGAAACGGGTAAATACAAATAATCGGCAACGTGGCTACGATAATCGCCGCGTTCTGCACTCCGATTTGAGGGACGTTGGAAGCTCCGCCGCCCGCTCCGCTGGAAATAGAGTCCATATTGATGATCATGTTTCTGACGACGTATTGAATCGGGTACAGTTCGCTGTGATTCGGGTCGATAAACAACCTGGTGGTCGTCCAGCTGTTCCACTGATTGACCGCCGCGAACAGCGCAACCGTCGCAATCACGGACGCGGAAAGCGGGATATAAATTCCGAAAAGTATCCTTAGACTTCCCGCGCCCTCTATCCTCGCGGATTCTTCCAGCGAGTCGGGAAGCGCCGCGAAATAATTCCTCAGCAGAATGACGTTCCAGGCGCTCGTTACGACGGGAAGAATCAACGACCAAAGATTATTGAGCAGATTGAGTTTTTCGATCAACAGGTAAAACGGAACCATCCCCCCGCCGAACAGCATCGTGATCACCACATAGATATTCAGCGCTTTTTTTCCGAAAAAGCCGCGACGGGAAAGCGGATATGCCAGCAGGGAATTGACGAGCACGGAGAGTCCCGTCGTAAGCAAAGTAATATATACGGATACGCCCAAAGATCTGGCGACCGTACTGCCCGCCGAAAAGATATAGCGGTAGGACGCAAAGCTGAAATCGCGGATAAAAAGGCCCGGACCGTACTTTGCGAGAGCGCGCTCGCCCGAAAAAGAAGCGCTGACAATAATGACGTAAGGAAATACAAAAACCGCAAACAGCGTCAGCATAATGACGACGTTTATGATATTGAATGCTTTTTCGCCTTTACTTTTTATCATAATTCCGCCTCCGTTTACCAAAGCCCCGGATGATCTCGTTTTACCAAAATATGATTGGCGCCCATAACCAGAAGCAGGGAGATTACGCTTTGGAAAAGCCCCATCGCCGCACCGCCGCTATATTGATCCGAGCTGGAAAGCGAACCGAATACCGCCGTTCCGAGCACGTTGACCTTTTCTTGCAGATAGGCGTTATTCTCTCCGCACAGGGCGAGAATCTGTTCGTAATCGTCCTTGATGAGATTTCCCATATTCAGGATAAACGTAAAACTGATGACGGGCATCAGCCCCGGCAAAGTGACGGTAAATATCTGCCGCCATTTTCCCGCCCCGTCTATCGCTGCGGCCTCGTACAGCTCCGTATTGATCCCGCAGATCCCAGCGAGAAAGACGATCGTCCCGTACCCCACGCCTTTCCACACCGAAGTCAATGTGAGGATCGTCCACCAATGAGACGGGTCGGAATACCATTTGACGGGCGGTTTGCCCAAGGCGCCCAAAAGATTATTCAAAATCCCGTTATTCGCCGTGAGGAAGTTATACGCGATCCCCGAAATCATGACCCAGGACAGGAAATACGGCAGATAGGAAACCGTCTGCATGACCGATTTGAATTTTTTCGAAACCAGATAGGTAAACAACAGCGCCAGAATGATAGACCCAGGATAGCCCACCACAAATTTCAAAAGGGCGATGACGATGGTGTTTCGCAGCGTTTTCCAAAATTCCCATCGCGGGTCAAACATATTGATGAAATTTTGCAGGCCGACAAACTCGCTTCCGAAAATCCCGTCCACGGGATTGTACTTCGTAAACGCCGTATAAATCCCCGCCATAGGTCCGTAACAGAATATCGCAAGCAGAACTACGCCCGGAATAATCATCAGATAATAAGCATATTCCTTTTTTATGTATCTGACCCCGCGGCTCTGCGCTATTTTTTTGAACCACTTTTTTCTGATAGCAAAAAACAGAAGAATCCCGATTCCCAAAATCAAGCAAACCAGCCCTGCAATCGCGCCCGCGGGAAACGATTCCTCATAGACGATAAAGCCGACGTAATTCGAGGCGGTCTTTGTTTCGCGCTCCGTCGAGCCGTCCGCGGCCGTCAATATGGAAATTTCAAATTCCACAGGAGTGATGAGCACCGTTTTTCCGCCGTTTGTCACCTCCATATTTTCCGAGCTGTAGTATTTGACTTTTCCCGGAAGATTGAGCGTTACCTGTTCCACCAATTCCGCATCGTAATTGAGAAAGGCAAAAATCTTCAGCTTATCGTCCGGCAGATAATTTTCCGTAAACTCGTCCGCGTCGATAACCTCGCCGCTCCCGTACTTTACGGGATATATCTTTATGTCCTCCGCAAGGGAAGAAACGAGCTTCCCGTTCGAGTATTCCAAATTTTCAAATTGCCCCCGGCTCCATTTTTTCAAAAGGTTCCGGGTGTTGGAGTCCGCCAAAAAATCGCTGCCCGTTTCCAGCTCATACCGACCTACGTTGTGAAGATTCTGAATCCTCGCCAGCTTGAAATCGAGAATAAACGCTTCGTCCGTTCGGCTGATGTCCTTCAGCTTTACCTGCACGATCGTCCAATCGGTATTATAGTCCTTCAGAGACTCCTCTACGGCCGCCTCGAGCTGTTCTTCCGTTTCGATGCCGCGTTCGGATAAAGCCTCGCGCGAAACCGTAAGCGTGGCGCTTCCGGAGCCGTCTCTTTTCAGATTGACTTCCAACGTTGCACAACCGCACAGGGCGAAAAATATGAAAAGCGCCGTCAGAAAAATTGTACACCGTTTTATAATTTTCGTCATTTTTCCTCCCCCGACGGCTCACAGCTTCGTCCGGATAAACTTTATTGCGCCCTCTATGTCCGCGCAAGGATTGTCTCCCGCTTCCCGTTCGATCGTCAGATAGCCGTCATAGCCGATTTCTTTCAGCGCTTTTATATAGCCGTCCCAATCTACGTCGCCCCGTCCGATCGGCAATTCCTCAAATCCCTTACATGCGTTGAGCTCTTCCACGCCGCCGACGGCAAAAGCATGATACACCGTTTCGGGGTTTAACTCAGGATCGAGACGCCGCCCGTCTTTCAGATGGGTATGCACAATATAGTTCTTCAAAATTCCAACTGCCTCCACCGCGTCCTGCCCCGTCACCATTGTAAAGTTGGCAGGGTCGAGATTGACGCCGACGCCGCCCTCTGTCCTTTCGAGGAATTTTCTGAGCGTATCCGCCTTTTCGGGTCCCGTTTCTATGGCCAGCGTCATACCTTTGGCACAAGCATATTTTCCGCATTCGGTCAACGCTTCGAGCATGACGGAGTATCTCGGATTTCTCTCGTCGGACGGAATGACGCCTATGTGCGTAGTGACGACGCGCGTGCCGAACTCCTCGGCCAAGTCAACGATACGTTTTGTTTTCTCTGCGCGGACGGCATTGTCGGCTTCGATTTCGAAGCCGTAACCGCCCATATCCCCGCAAAGAGCGGAAACTTCCAGAGAATTTTCCCGAAGAAGATTTTTATAGAACGCTTTGCGCTCCTCCGTCAGTGCTTCGGGACTGAAGGCGCCCGTCGTCGCGTATATCTGCACCCCGTCAAGTCCCAGACGCCGCGCGGTCGGAAGCGCCTGTTCCAAGGGCTGTTTCAAACAATCTGTAATGACTCCGATTTTCATAGCTTCTTTCCTCCGTCAAAAAACTTTTTCCGCTTTTCCGCTCTCCATGGAACGGAAGCAGGCGTCCAACACCTGCATTACCAGCCTGTTTTCCTCATGGCTGATCGCAAGTTCGGCCCGCCCCTCCACGGCCGCGACAAAATTTTTGTAAAATTCCTCCCATTTCGGAAGTTCGGGAACGGGCGGAGAAAATTCCTTCAAATTTTCTATCGGGCGAGGCGCCATAGTGCTGGAACGTCCGTTTGCCGTAAAGACAAACCCTTCCTCCCAGCCGATTTCTTTAATATTCGCCTTGACGACCTTCCCCTCCGTTCCGCCCCAGATCGGGACGACCGCCGTTCCGTCGTCGCCGCTGATATGCCAACGGTTTTCGCCTATGTAACACCAGCTGTCCACCACGATCTGATAGCTGACCCCGTTTTCAAACCGCACGAGAATTTTATTGCAGTCGTCCACCTCCGGAAATCTTACATTCACCGCATCGACAAAAACGCTTACGGGGCGGCTGTGAATGAGGTCGATCATCTGATCGAGAAGGTGTACGCTCCAATCGTACATCATTCCCCCGCCCGATACTTTTGCGCTCCGCCAATCCCCTGGAAGCCCCTTGCAGCCGAACAGACGGGAATCGATATAATACGGCTTTCCTATCAGATTCTGTTCGATGATATTTTTTACAACCCGGTAATCCGCGTCCCAGCGCCGATTTTGATGCACCGTAAATATCCGTCCCGTTTCCTCCGAAACCTTCAAAACCTCGTCGAGCTCCGCCGTATTCATGCAGACGGGCTTTTCGCAAACGACATTCTTGCCCGCCCGCATCGCGGATATACTGTATTCTTTATGGAAGTTATTCGGCGTAGCGATCAGGACGATATCCGCTTCTTTGCAGGCATACGCGTCCTCGGCCGACGAAAAACTTTTCAGGCCGCATTTTTCAATGACTTCGGCTCTTTCGGGACGAATATCGTACGCCCCGACGACTTCGATTTCGGGGATTCGGTCCCGTATGTTTTCATAATGCCATTCGCCTTGATTTCCGAAGCCGATAACGATCAGTCGATGTTTCATAAATTTCACCCTTTACAGCTCGATTTCCGATTTTTTCTCCGCCGAGCGATATAACGCGTCCAACAATTTCGCCGATTCGAGAATGTTATCCACATACGTCTTTGTATGTTCGCCGCTTCTCGTCGCTTCGAGAAACGCTTTATCCTCACACTCCATCTGATTGGGAATATTGTAATGGTATTCCACCGTCTGCAGCTCGCCTTCCTCTCCCGTCGTATAATATTTGAACATACCGCCGTAGGTCAGGCGCGCGCCGCCTTTATCGCCGAGAAAATCGATAAACATTTCGTCTTCCCCGATGTTTTGTGCCCAAGCTCCGTTGAAGGAAATCGACGCTTTATCCGTACGGATATATCCCGAAACGAAATCTTCCACATCGTTTGTTCCGTTCAAATCCTTCGTATCCTCCGCCCACATACCCAAATAACGATATTCGGACATGTCCTTTGCCATCTCGCCGTATGTGTCGCAGGTGACGGTTTTCAGCTTCGCCCCGCCGAGGATATATAAAATCAAATCGAGAAAGTGAATGCCCCAATCGATCAAAACGCCGCCGCCCGACTGCGCTTTCGTCGTGAAATCACCGCCCAATCCGGGGATACAGCGGTAATTTCTGAACGAGCAGCAGACGTGATAAATCTTGCCGAATTTGCCCTTCCGATTCATTTCTTCGAGGAGCTCCACCGATTTATTATAACGGTTGCAGACCCCGATATTTAGAAGCTTTCCCCGGCGTTTTGCCTCTTCCGCCATTTCCACAGAAAGCTTATAATTAACCGTAATGGGCTTTTCGCAGAATACGTGCTTTCCCGCTTTCAAAGCGTCCATCGCAACGACATAATGCGCATAATTGGGCGTCAGTACATACACAGCTTCGACTTCGGGATCGGCCAAAGCAATTTTGTAATCGGTGATCACGTTTTCCACAAAATCGTATTCCGATTTTTTTTCCGCCGCCTTGCGTTCGATAATATCGCAAGCATATTTTACGCGCACGTTTCCGAGCGCCTTAAAGGCGGGAAAATGCGCATTGGCAGCAATCCTTCCGCAGCCGACGACCGCGATGCAATATTTTTTGTCCATTGAAAATCTCTCCTTTCAGCCAAATATTTCTTAAATGCGATTAAAGTATATCAGAAAAAATTTTGTTTGTCTTTATCATAACTTTTTGATTTCTTTAACAATATTTTTCCTATATAGAATAGGCTCAATTTTATCGGGTAATAAAACAGCCGAAGCAGATCAGCTCCTAATCGGGTTAAAACCTTGTTGTTCCCTTAAAAATTCAACCCTCTCCAACAAAAATTTTTTTATTTATATATTCCTTGTTGCATATTGCAACTTTTTATTTAACATCATTTTACCTATATAAGTTTGCCCATTGACTTCTCTTAAATTTTGGTTTATACTTGCAAAAAATGAAAAAATCCAAGTATTGAGAGTTATCGCATGGATATAAAAACAAAATATCATTTCAGAAATAATTTTTTTGAAAATCCGAAATATTACAATGACTTGATTCTGTTTCAAATCGGAGAAGCGCTATGCGAAATCAGCACCGAATTAAGCAACCATGTTCATCTCGATTGGTACGAATTTTCTTATATCGTTTCGGGAAAGGGAGAAATATTTACAAATAACATAGGCACTCCGGTAAAAAAAGGCGACCTTTATTTTTCTTTTCCTAAAGAGATACATCACATCTCTTCGGACAATATCGAACCTTTAAGATACTTTTTTGTCGCCTTCAACTTTCTCGAAAACTCGCCGTTAAAATCTCTGCTTGAAAATTATAAAAATTTGGCCTTCTCGGAAAAAAAGAGAGTCTATCATTCCAATTCGATTTTGGGACATTTTCAACATTTGCTTTTCGATTTGGAAAAAGACACCCTTCTTCATAATCTTATTTTTGAATATGAGTTAAAAACAGTCATCTTAAAAGTATTCGCCATTATAGAATCCAACGATTCAGCGGCTTATCCTCCTCAGCGCAACAAGCAGCAACTGCTTTGCTTCAATATTATGAACTACATCGACAACAACATCGCAAACATGGATAACGCCATGTGTCTGTCCGAATTTTTCGGATACAATTATACCTACCTTTCAAGATTTTTCAAAAAAGTCACCGGGGAAAATATTTCTTCCTATATCATCAATAAAAAACTTACGCTCGCAAAAGACATGCTTGCTTCCAGCGACATTTCCATTACAGAAATCGCCAATGAATTGCACTATTCTTCCATTCATGTCTTTTCCAGAGCTTTCAAAAATAAGTTCCGCCTGTCTCCTACCGATTACAGGCAATTTCTTATCTCGAAAAGGCGATAATATAAATAGTTTTATTTTCTAATACTATTTTGCAGTGTCAGTGACAGAATTAATCGTAAAGCCGCTCGTTCGAACAATCGAACGGGCGGCTTTATTTTATTCTTTGAAATATTCTCTTTATCGAATAGCTAGTGCCCGATAGTTTTTACATAGTATCAAACGACTATCTAAAATCGTGGTTTTCCATTTATTTTCGCTGACCATTTTACTAAGTTTAGATTATATTACAAAAAAGCATAAAATATTGCCCCACTCCTGCCCGCCCCGTAATATTCATATTTTTTCTTGGGAAATTCCGAAATAAACCACGTCGAAAGGCAGGCTTTTCTTCTCTTAAAACATCTCTTTCGATAAAAATCATATACATCAACCGGCATTTTACAGAAAAAAATAAACGTGCGTACCATTTCGTCAACTCTGAAATTTACAGAGCCATACTTCACAACAGCCTTCAAAGCCGATGGGAAAACTTCGACCGTGCAGTAAGTATATCAAGAAACGTCGTTTATAGTTGACGGAAGCACTCATTTTCGGCGGCGAAAAATCACTTCCCGCGATATATAAAGGGGCTTTTGGTATCCTATGCAATCAGCCGCGTCGCCCCGATTTTCCCCTCAAAACGGACGAAAGAACGGCGCACGAAAACAGGCCTGCAAGTGAAAGCTGCAAGCCTGTTTTTCTTAAATATTCAATAAATTACTTTCGTAGTACGCTCGACACGTGGGCTTTAGCGCCGCAAATTTTATTTTTTACGTTTTTTGAGAATGACTGCCGCCGCGCCGAGAGCCCCGACAAGCGGTAAATTCAACGCACTGCCGCAGCCGGAAGGCTCGTTTTGCTCCTCTTTTCCGCCCTGCGCGGCTTCGATTAGGCCGTCCAATGCGCTCTGCAAATTACGGGAAACGATTTCCACCTGCTCCGCAGTGGGCGCGGCAAGCGCCGTCACCTTCTCCGCTTCCGCCACCGCCCTTTCGAGCGCGGCATAGGACTCCGCCGTATATGCGGTTTTGTCTGTCGCTTTCGCCTTTTCGATCTCCCGGGCGAGCGCCGCCTTGTCTCCGAGGGCCACGAGCTTCTCCTCCGCCTCTTTAAGCGCCGTTAAAGCGTCGTCAATCGACTTCTGGGAGGCGATGTTGCTCGCGCATACCTCTTCCGCGGCGGCAAGCTTCTCCGCGTAATTCGCAAAAGAAACCGCCGTATATTTGTCCGCCGTATGCGCGGCTTTTCCGCTCTCTATCGCAGCGGCAAGCGCCGTCTTGTCCTGCCTGATATTGACCAGCGCATCTATCGCGTCCTTGAGCTGGAAGCTGGCCACGCCAACGGAATTCTGCACCGCGAACGGGTCGTTGATGATCTCCAGCGCGACGGTGAGCTTCTGCGCCATTTCCGCCCAGCTTTCGGGGGTATAGTCCGATTCGTTGAGGCTCTCCGCCAGCTCGATATAAATGCTGATGGCGTCGATATCTATGCCCGCAGACACCCATACGCGCGCAGCGCCCCGCACCCCCAGGGCGTTGGACATTCTGCCCAAACCCGAAACGTCCGTTTCGGCCGTGAAATTATACCATCCCGCAGCTTTACGGTCGTAATCCTCCGAAACCCAGTTCGTTACGGGCACTTCCAATGTGACGCCGTTAATCGTGACGAATTTCACCGCAGCGGGCAGACGTTTCAAAACATCCTCTTTCTTCTCAAGCAACGGAACGGCAACCTGCACCGTCTCCGCCTGATAGTCCAAAGCGTCCTCGTACTCCGTCACGCCGCAACCGTGCGTTTCGTCCAATTCCATGATCCAAAGATCCTTTACCGTGATGCCGATAGAGCCGGCGTGAATGGCGATATAACCCGCCTCCATGTCCGCGCGGTCGTTTCTCACCGTAAACACGGGCGCGCCGTTGATGCTGACGGAAATGATATCGTTGACGGAAATAACCCGCATCACGAAATCCGTCGGGCTGAAGCCTATCGCCTGAACGTTGGTGGGGCCGAACTCCTGAGAGCCGCCGTTCTGGCCGTCGTAGGCGCCTACCCTGCCCCCGTTTTCCACAAATACCACGTAGCCGTTGGAGCCGTTGAGGCTGCCCGTATAAGTCGTCTTATACAGCTCGAAGCCGACGAGTCCCGCCGTGATCTCCTTCATGGAAAATCTGCCCTCGATGACGAAATTTTTGTACTTTTTATCCTTGAGCGCCAGCGCACGGGACCAGCCGCCCGTACCATTTACGGCCAAAACGCCGTTCTCCAGCGTCCATTCGGAGCCGCCGAGCGCGTTCCAGTCCTCCAGACTCGCACCCTCGCCGAGAAGGTTTTCCGCGCCTTCGAGCTCGGTTCCCGCAAAGGTGGTAAAGACGGAGATTTCCTGCCAGACGCTTTTGCCGTTGAATCCGCCGCCACCGCGCCCGACGTTATACACGCGGATATATCGGAAGGATTTAGGCCCGTAAGCAATGACCTGCCCCGCCCACATGGCGTCCTTGTACGCTTTGTCCGCGCCCGTCTCCCCCGTCACGTCCTGCATGGAACCGTCCGTATCGCTGTTGTAAAGACTCTCCCACGTCTTAAAATCGGAAGATAACTGCACGATGACGTCCTCGAAGGGCCAATCGTTCCAGAACGAAGTGACGACTTTATCCGACATATACTCTCCGCCGAGATCGACGACCGCCCAGCCCGTCTCCCCCGCTTCCTTGGTAAACACCTCGGTATAGGGATCGTGATAGCCGTCCGTCACCACGGCGCCCGTGGCGGATTCGCTCTTCTCGTCCCGCACGCCGATCTCTTTTTCGAAATTTCTGTCGTAGAAGGAAACGGGCTTGCCGAGAGAAATATTTTCGCTGTTTTCCGTGATGAAGAAGTCCCTGTTGACCGAGCGGCTGACTTCGCCGTTTTTGAAGGCTACGGCGCGGAAGGGAATATATTCCCATTTACCCGTTTCCCCGAGGGTTATTTCGTCCTCGTAGAGATAGGTGCCCTCGCCCGGCTTGCCGTCCGCGCTCACTTCGGGATAGGAGCCGTCCAGCGTGTAGTACAGGGAAACGTTTTTCTGCCCCGTGCTGAGCCTGAGCGTCTGCGCGCCCGTGTAGGTGCCCGACTCGAGAGATATTCTCGGGAGTTCCAGCCCCTCGTCTATGACGATTTCGTCTCCTTCGAGCTTGTAAATCCTTACCTCGCCGGGGAGAAACTCGGCGGTAAATTCTCCGTCCGAGAGTTCCACCGAGGTTCGGGAAAGTTCGCCGAGCGTGTTTTCAAGGTCGGCATAATCGGGCAGATTCTCCCTGTCGATGGTGTCGTCTATCTCCGTAAGCCCCGTTACCCCCGACTCCGAAGCCACGGTAAAGGCGGCCGTCCTGCTTTCGGACGTAGAGTTGTTCATGAGCATGATATACTTTTCGGAATCGTCCTTGGAGGTAAACAGGCTGACGATGAAGTTATCCGATTTGTTTTTCGGCTGAAGAAGAAAGTTTTTCGGAAGCAGTTCCACGCCCTCGGGAGTATTCGCGCCCGAGTGATAGGCGTGCACGCAATCGATCCCCATGAGGAAATCGCCCAGCTGGCGTATCTGCCAGTTATAATAAGTAGCGGGTTCGTACAGAGCGGTGCGGTTGCCCTCCTGGTCTATCACGTGATCCCGCATATCCTCGCCGCCGTCCTCGACGGAAACACGGTCGGGAGAAGCCCAGCAGAAGTGGGAGATGCTTTTGAAGCCGTAGGCGATAAAGGTGGAAAGGTTCCAACGAAATTCGTCCGCATCCGGCTTTCTCATGCCTGCCCACCAGCCCGATTGGGAAAATCCGCCCGTTTTCATTCTGCCGTGCTCAAAGGCCGCGCGGCGGATGGTCTCCATGTCCGAGAAATAGGAGCTTCTCACCGTCTCCGTACCCGTAAACGGATAGTGGTCGTAATAGAGATACTCCATATTTTCCTGCCCCACCGTGTCTATCCAGTTGTTCACGTACTGTTCGTACGTGCCGCCGAGCGCCGTGGTGCCCGCGTAGTTGGGATAGAGATTGACGAACGGGGAGCGGGAAGGGTCCGCCTCCAGAAACCGATGAAAGAGCTCGCTCGTCGAAACGAACTGGGACGCGCTCGGCTCGTCCTTGACGTAGTAACCGACGCAACTTTTAAGGTCCTTCATAAGCTCCGCATCGTAATTGAACTGACCGTTGGCGGTGAAGAGATATTTCATGCCGTATTTCGCATACATCTCTTCCGTGGAACGGTAATCGGCTGGCGAGTCTCCAAACCCCGAGGCATAGCCGGGGTGCCAGATGAAATTCATGCCCGCTTCGGCCAACCCCTTGGTCTGCTCCTCATAAGAATCGATGTCGAAATTGTAATACGCTTTCCAGGTAGAAAGCAAAAACTCGTCTATCGTGTTTCGGGGCATAGGCTCTTCCTCCGTCTCTTCCGCGGCGGCCGTCATCAATCCGTATGCGCCCGTAATCGCCAAGGCCGAGACCATGAACGCCGCCACGGCGCGTTTTATTATTTTTTTCATCATTCATTTCTCCTTTAAGAGATCGTCGGGCCGCTCGGACGAGCGGCCCGATCAAATTTCGTTATCGGTTATTTATCTCTGCTTCTTTTTGAGAAGGATCGCGCAGCCCGCAAGGAGCGCGATTGCGCCCGAAATTCCCGCTACGCTGCTGCCGCAGCCGTTCCCCGTTTCGGAGGCGGAATCGGTTTTGCTGTCGGTACTGCTGTCGGAAGTGATCGGGCGATCGGGCGTTTTTTCCTCCAGCCCCTCGACGGCCGCGTTCACCGCGCCGACCGCGGCCGCAATTTCGTCCGCCGTGGCATTCGCTTTCGCAAGCACAAGCTCGGCTTCCGACAAAGCGGTTTTAAGCGCCGAATAGGAAAGCTCGGTGTAGGCTTCTTTTTCGTACTCCTTCGCCTCGGCGACGGCTTCCTTCAGGGCAACGAGGGAGACGAGCGCTCCCTTCTTCTCTTCGAGAGCCGCCTTGGCCGCGTCGTATATGCTCTGCACGTCCTTCGTTGCCGCGACCGCTTCCGCGTTCGCTATTTCCGCGGTCAGCGCGTCAAAGCCGTTCTTCACGTAGTCCGCCGCACTGAAAGCCTTCACCTCCGCGATCAGCGCCTTGAGCGCCGCGGGATCGCCGAACGCGACAAGTCCCTCCACCGCCGTTTCCAGAGCCGCTTTCGCCCCGTCCGCGTCCGTTTTGGAAATTTCCGCCTTCGCAAGAAGCTCCTCCGCTTCCGCGAGCGCGTCTTCAAGCGCCGCAAAGGAGGCGGCCGTGTAGTTCTCTGCGTCGTAAGCCGCGGCCTTAACCTCGGCGACCAACCCTTCGAGAGCGGTCGTGTCCGCCTTTTCTTCCAGCGCCTCCAGCGCTTCCGTCAACGCCTTGAGTGCATCCGTAGCCTCTTTCTCGGAAGCCTGCGCGTCTGCATATACAGCTTCGGCTGCCTCGAGAGCCTCGCCGAGCGCCGTTACGCCGGCAGAGAGATAATCCTCTCCGTCTATCGCCTTCGCTTCGTCGATCTTCGCCTTCAAAGCCGTCTTATCCTTTGCGAGGGCGACAAGTTTATTCATCGCGTCCTCCAGCGCCTTTGTGCAGGAATCCGCTTCCGTCTGAGTCGCCTTTCCGTTATCGGCAACGGACCGCGCCGCGGCGAGAGCCTCGCTTACCGCCCCGAAGGAAGCCGCGGTATAGTCGCCTTCGACGAGAGCTTCCGCCTTCGTGATGGCCGCGTTGAGCGCCGTTTTATCCGCCGCGGGAAGAACGGTGACCGTAACGGTCGTTTCCTCCAGCACGCCGAACAGGTCTATGGTATTCGCGGGCAGGGCTGCGCCGAGCGCGAAAGTATAGTCGCCCGCCGCCGCGCCGTCGTAATTTTCGCAGCTCCAGTTTGCCGCAACGCTGACTTCGCCCGAGGTGGTGACGAGGGTCACGTTTTCGGGCAGGAGCGCGACGGCTTCCTCTTTCGTAGTGGTGGCAGGGACTTCGACGCCGTCAAGGTCCGCCTTTACGGCCGTCACCGCGCGTTCGGTCTCCACATCTGCGGGAACCTTCGCGCCGCCGTAAATTTCGATTTCGCTGAAATTTGTATTGGAATCCGCGCCGCCGTTGCCCAAGTTTGTATTTGTAAGGCGCACGTACCTCGCAGAGACGTTGCAGGCGAAAACGTTGCCCGTATCGGGATTGGAATCTACGCCCTGCGCCCCGTTCCAGCCCGTCTGCGCTCTCGTCTCCTCCGAACAGCCCGTGCTGCCTCCGTCATATACAACTGTTTCGCCCTCTTTCAAGGTTTCGACTACGCTGAAAATCGTCGTCACGCCCTCTTTGAACAAGGGGTCGTTAGAAGCTTGGATAACAACGTTCTGGAAGCACCATCTCGCAAGGAAATACACCTTGATTTCGGAAATTTCGACGACGTTTCCGAGATCGACAAACGCCCAGCCCATGGTGTTTCCCGCCGTCGCATTGGTATTGTGATCCCAGTTGGTCGTTCCGTCCGTCATCACCTGACCTTTGGCGGAAAGCTCATAGCAGCCCGTTCCGTCTATCCCGTTTCCGTCGGGGAAATAATCGTACATAGGAAGGACTTCGTTCATATCCGACAGCTTGCGGAAAGTAACTTCCCTGCCGAGCGCCTGATTTTTATAGGCGCCCTGCACTATTTTATACTGATAGTCGGCCGGCAGGCTCTTTTCGCCGTCAACTACGGTTATTGCGCGAAGCGCGACCGCGCCCTCCTTATCGGAGAAGTCGATAGGCCCCTCGTAGAGCGTCGATTTCTCGGTGGGATAGCTGCCGTCGAGGGTATAGTAAATCTTTGCGTCCTCGTACAGAGCGGACGTCGAAAGGGTTACGCTATCCATGCTTTCGTATGTACCCGCGGCAACCGAAGCCTTGGGCGCTATAATGCCCTCGGTCTGCGCATAGACCTCGATTTCCGTAAAATTAGTGTTGGAGTCCGCGCCGCCGTTCCCCGCATTGGTATTCGTAAGGCGGACGTATCTCGCCGTCACGTCGCAAGGAAAAACGTTTCCGTTTTCGCCGGACGCCATGCCCATATACGAATCTACGCCCGTCGCGCCGTTCCAGCCCGTCAGGGCCTTCGTCTCCAGATTACAGCCGATTTTTTCGCCCGCATACACCGTCGTTTCGCCCACCGTCAGACTATCCGTACTGCTGAACACCGTCGTCACGCCTTCCGTAAACGAGGGATCGTCGGAGACCTGAATGATGACGTTGGAGAATACCCATTTAGCCAGGAAAGTCACTTTGAAGCTCGAAATGTCATAGACCTGCCCGAGGTCGATAAACGCCCAGCCCAAGGTGTTTCCCGCCGTCGCGTTGGTATATCCGTGGCCCCATTCGGTTTTTTGTCCGTCCGTCATCACCTGGCCTTTAGCGGTAAGCTCATAGCATCCTGTGCCGTCTATGCCGCCGTTATCGGGGTAATAGTCGTACATGGGAAGCTCTGCGCTCATGTCCGTCAGGCTGCGGAAGGTCGCCTGTTTTCCGCGGGCTACGTTTTCCGTCTTGGCCGCCGCGGGGACTTTGCTTCCCGCATGTTCCTGTGTTTCCGCAAAAGCGATGCCGCCGCTCAGCGCACCCGCGCCGAAGAGCGCGGCCAATCCCGCGGAAACGAGTGACTTGAATACGTTTTTCATAATTTTCCTCCAAGAAGTTTTTTAGTCTTTAACGAGTTTCAGGTTATCGACGGTGATATCGCACGCCATCCACACGTCGAAAGTCAGGGTGGTACAGTCCGCCGCAGGCACAAAGCTGAACGAGATGTGATAGAACCCGTCCTCCCCTTTTGCGGGAATGTTGGAGTCGGTGCCGAGCTGCTGCGTTTCGTTCGCTACGATTATCCCGCCCTTGCCGTCATCGGAAAGACGGATAAAGGTAACGTCCTTGCCCGACCCGAAGGTAACGGGCATAAAGCAGCTGTTGCCCGCGATGACGAAATTGGTAAAATCTATATCGTTGATTTTGAGGTCAAACTCGAAGGTGTAAGAGACGCCCGCCTCGAAGGTCAGCGGATAAAATACGCCGCCGAGGGTCAAAAGGGTAGCCGTACCCGTATTGACGAGATTGTATCCCTTCCCGTTCTTTCCCTCCGTCTCCTTCGTCGCAAAGCCGAGCCCGAAGCCCTTTTCGGGAACGCCGCGTTCGTCGAAATCGACGAGGAACACCTTATCCGAGGTGACGGCAAAGCCGAGCTTGGCTTCCGCCGAAAATTCCAGCTCTATCCTTTCGGAAAGGACGATTTTTTCGAGATATGCGCTTTTCAAAGTAAGCTTATCGCCCGATACCTCGTAATCGGCCGCCGAAAGGACGCCCTTCGAATCGGAAACCTTCGCCGCCGCGAGATCGAAGCCGGAAGCCGTAACCGTAAACTCCAGATCTTTGTCGTCGAGGGCGTAATTGAAAGATTCGCCGTTTACGGAAAGATTATATTTATTTACGTTTATCGTCACGTTTTGCCGACCGTGGGAAGTATAAACCGTGAGCACGTTTTTCGAGCCCGCCGCAAGCGAGGCAATAAACCCTCCCTTAAGGGTGAATATTCCCTCCTGCGCCGACCAGCTTTCCGAAGAGAGCGCCGCACCGCCGAGCGAAGCGCCGAGCACGCTGACGTCGCCGAAGTCGAAGGCCATGTCTGCGTCATAGCCGAGGGGAACGTTCTTTTCCGTCTCTGCGAGAATGGTCATGGAGCCCGTCTTGGGCGCTATCTGGAGATTGTCGATGAGGAAGGTGGACTTCATCCATACGGGAAGCTCGAAGGAGGCATAGGAGGCGTCGTAGGCAAATTCCGCACAGAAGCGCACAACGCCCCCTATTTCTTCAAGCGAATACGCAAGGCACTTATTTTCGGCAGTGAAATATAACCCGTCCGTTTCATTATAGCGGATAAAGCCGATATCCCCCTTACCGCCCGCCGCCGTGACGAAATATATGGGCATCAAAAGATCCGACACGCTGCTGGTGCCCGCGGTGATGGACTCTATCTCCATTTCGAAGGAAAGCGCGTAAGTAATGCCCGTCTTGAAATTGTATGCGACGTTCCCCGCGCCGATATTGAGGAGAGTGCCCGATTTCGCGTTTTCGACGCGAAGGGAAGCGCCGTCGATGCCGTTTGCTTCCGTCGAGAGCTTCAGATCCTGCCCGAAGCCGTTTATCTCGTGAGAGAAGGCGTCCGCGTCGAAACGGAGAAGGTCGGCGGGCTCCATGCCCTTGAGGACGACGCAGTTTTCGTACTTTCCGCCGTTATCGAAGATACGGATATCATAGACTCCGTCTGAAAGCGGCTCGAGATAGGCCTTTTTGAAAGTGAGCGCGCCGTCCGCGTAAGTCCACGCCTCCGCGCCGACCTCCGCGCCCGCAACGGTTACCCTGGCGGGCTGATTGCCGCCTAAATCCACGGAAAAGCTCACGTTGGAAACGGAATATTTTTTCACTCGTTGGGTATCCGTGAAATTGATTCCCGAAAAGTTGACCGTGACGGTGAACTTCGCCTCGCCCCCGTCCGTGACGAGGGTGAACTCGTGAACTCCCGCGGTCAGGGTTTTGAGATACCCGCCCTTCAGGATAAGCCTGCTCGCCTGCCGTTCGTAAGCGGAAGACGCCACCTCCCGTCCGTCCGAAAGGAGCTTTGAAAAAGTCCCCTTATTATATCCGACCGTGAAAGTAAGATCCGCCGTATCGTCGCCGACGTCCGCCGTCGCGGCCGCAGGGGTCACCGTCGGAACGCCGGGCGTCTCGTCGGGCGCGGAAGAGTTTCCGCCCGAAACGGAATCGGAAGAGGACGTCGCGGGAGGCAGGGAATCGCTTCCGCTGCCGCTCGAGGGTAGAGTCTCGCCGCACGAGCCCGCAAACGCGAGCATGAGGCATATTGCGGCGACAAAGAAACCTTTTGCTTTCTTTACTTTCATTCGTCTGTCTCCTTACAAATTTATTTGATGAGTTCGTCCAAGGGAGTGCCCTCGTCCGCGCGGTGATAGAGGTTTTCTTCGTTTTTCACCTCCGAAGCGGAGGAGAGGTCGCGTATTTTGAAGTTATCGAAAGAACAGTCGTTATTCACCGATTGCAGGGAAATGTAGCCCTTCACATAGTCGGTAGAGAGCACGGAGGAGGAAAGCACCTCCGTGCCGTCCAGATAAACGGTGAGCACGGTGCCCAGCGCCACGATGCGCAGGTTGTGCCATACCGAGGGATAGTAGGTGGAAACATCGGGCGTATCCTTTTCCACGATGCCGCCCGAAATGGGTCCCCAGAGCGTGATCTTGCCGTTCTGCTGCATAAACACGCCCGTACCGCCGCCCTCGGTGGTATAATATTTCCCGGGGATCTGCTGGCGCACGCCGACGACGGGCCAGTAGGAGGTAGTCGTACCGCAGCGGATATCCACGCTGAGCTCGAAATCGCTATATACGTTGCCCGTGTAGGTCATGATGGCGATGTTTCGGGTGTCTCCCGCCGCGTCGATATTGCCGACCCGCTTCACCGCGCCGTCCTCCAATTTCCAGCTGTAGTCAAACTCGTCTCCGCGGCGCTCGTTTTGCGCGGAAACGAAGTGGAAAACAAAATTCTCCTCTATCTCCTCCACGCTGTCGAAATTTATCTCGTTATCCCATTTGCTTTCTTCCGCCGTTACGCGCGGCGCCTTGACGGCGCAGGGAAGGAGCAGCAGCGCGGAAAGCGCCGCGCAGATCACGGAACGCATTTTTTTCATTCTATCAACCCTCCACCAATTTATTTTCGAGCGTGATATACCAGGTTTTGCCGGCGGGTAGCCTGACGTAATATTTTCCGTTCTTTAACGACACCTCCGGCTCGGCTATCGTCTTGTTGACCTCGATCGAATATATCCGATTGCCGTACTCGTAGGAGTTTACGCCCGCATAGCTCATGTCCGAAGGCAGACAACTGTCTATCTTAAGCCCCAAAAGATCGGGCGTTATGCCTACGATGTCCGTGACGAAGGTCATGGGCACCAGACCGCTCTCGGGAAACTCGCCGTTGATGCTCACCTGGTAAACCCCGAAGGAGGTTCTCGGATCGCGGCGGAGCTGGTCCTTATGAAACTCGTCCATAATGACGTTGAAGCGCTTCATCGCGTTGTCGCCCGAGATGCCCGTGCGCCCCGAAATATCGTAATAGGAAGTATAGAAAATAGTGCCGCCGTTCTGCATCTGCAAGCCGTACTCGCCCCACATGCCGGGAAGCACGTCGTTGAAGGAATGGCCGTTATACCACCAATAGTGCAGCCCGTCCTCCTCTATCGTCTCCACGGCGACCGTGTTCGAACGGGCGGAGACCTTAAAGTTATAGATATCCGCGCCCTTGGAGGTATCGCCGTCTATCACGCGCTCGCCGTCCACCCACGAATAAATCTTTTCAAGCTGTCCCTCGTCCGCCAGCCCCGCGGAGGCCGCCATAAAGTTGACGAAAGTGAGGCCGAAGTCGAGCACGTCTCCCTTCTTGTTGATGGAGGTGATGTATCTTCCCTTCGTCCCGTCCCAGAAAGTTTCGTTAAACACCTTCTTCACCCTGGCGGCGACATCCGTATAATACGCGGCGTCCTCCGCGTTGCCCAAATAATTTTCGATGTCCGACATGGCGAGCACCGATTGATAGAAGAGCACGTTTTCATACGCGGAATTCCAGCCGAAGAAATTCAGCGAATCCCAGTAGTTGGAGGACACGCCGTACACGGTGCCGTCGTTTCTCGGGTCGTAGATGGTCATCAGCCCCGACTCCCCGTTGAGCGCAGTGAGCATATAGCTCATCGCCTTGCGGAGTTTGTCTATCATCTTCTGCCCGCGGGCATTGACGGAATCGAGAAAGCCCGCCGTGTTGTTGCCCGTCAGGAGATAGTCTCTCGAAGCGATGATAAGCGAAGAATTGTTGGTGTAGTGGTTCTGCTCGCCGAGGTGCTGGGGAGCGCTCTCCGTCGCCCAGATAAAGCCGTCGTCCCGCTTGTTGTCATTATACTCGGAGGTATCTACCTTATACTCGCCGTCCGCCTCGTCGTAATACCAGCCGTCGCCGCCATAAACGGCGTTTTTGAGGGAATTGACGTGAATGTTGATGGCGTCGTCATAACCGCTCCAGTTGAGCTGCTGACCGTTCCACATCGTCCACTCCACGGAGGCCGTCATCGTCTGCCCCGAGCGGAAGGGCTCCACGTTGGTAGCGCCGCCGCGGAGGGAATTATACATTCTCGGTTCCGTCTGCGCGAGGCCGAATATCGTCCACATGTTGCTCAAATCGGCGTTATAGTACCCGTCGTAGGAGGTATATAAAGGCATTTCGTCCTTGCCGTACACCCGCATTTCCGAGACGCTGAAATATTTGGCGCCCGAGCTCGCCACGGGATACATCAGCGATCTGACCCTGATGCCGTTTGCGGTTATCCCGTCGAGAGGCAATACCAGGGTTGCGCCCTTCGGGTTGGGGAAGTTCATGATACAGGAATACTGCCCTTCCGAGTTGGGGAGCACGTAATAGTAATGGGGCAACATATACCAATTTTTGCCGCCGTCCGTCGTGTACTCCACGGAAATATTGGAGGGGAATACGGACAGGGAGGAGGGTATCTTGAGCTCCAGGGTGTCGAGGGTATAATACTTGTCGAAAAGATAGCCGATATAATCGTCCGAAGCCACCGAGTCGGAGACCTTGCTCTCCCAGGCCGTGTCATTGTCGTTGTCCGCAATGAGCTCCGCGCCCGTCGAAGCAGATTTGCTGCCCGAGGAAACGGGTTTAACCGCCCTGATCATGCTTCCCGTATAGTCGGGGCCCTTCACCTCGAGGGTTTGGGGCGCCGTCCAGCCGTACAGTGTACCGAGCGCCAGATTGACGCCGCAGGCGCGTATCTGATAGGAGCCCGCCTTTTTATAGGTGTGATATACCTCGCCGAGCACTTTGTGCGCGTCGTCGTAAACGTAAGGGCCGTTGTAGCTCCATGTGCCGTCCCCCCAGTCCACCACGTAATAATTATAGTTTTCAAGCGCGGTGTCCATCATCACGTAAGCCGTGAGCTTTGCGCCCGTCACGGCGGACGAGGAAACGGGAATGACGAGATTGACGTTGCTCCCTATCTTTCTCGGATTGGAGGACTCCTCATATACGATCTCTTTAAGGTCCGAACCGATAAAATCGCCGCCGACAGAAGAGGAAGAGTCCCCCGTTCCCGAATTGCAGCTTTGAAGGGTCACCGCCGCCAAAGAAGCGAACGCCAACGCTATCGCTTTCGCTTTCTTTTTATTAGCCATTTTTTCTTCTCCTCCTTGCAACCGCTATGCACGCGGCGGCCAAAGCTGCCGCGCCGACCGCCGAACCGCCGCCGACAACGGATTTGCAGCCGCCCTCGCTTCCGCTTTCCGAAGAAGCGCCCGCCACGACGATCCTGCACTCCGCTTTATAGTTTCCGTAATAATCGCGCACGGAGACGACGCATTCGCCCTCCTTCAGCGCGGTCACGGTGCCGTTGTTGACGATTGCCACCGACGTGTCCGAACAGCTCCACTTAAAGCCGAGGTTTTCCGCGTCCGCGGGATAGTAGCCCGCCTCGAGATACAGCTTTTCCCCCACCTTAAGCGTGCCCGTATCGACGTTTAAGGTAACGCCCGCGATCTCGGCCTTCGTCTTTATGATCTGCACCACCGTCTCGGCGACAAAGCCGCCGTCCTCGGTGATGATCTTAATAACCGTCGTGCCCTCCTTCAACGGGTGGAGATAGCCGTTTGTATCCACCGTCGCCACGTCGGGATTTTCGGCGAGAAACCTCACCGACGGCTCGGCGCAGTTCTCGGGCAGTATCGTATAGCCCAGCCTTACGGGCTCGTCGGCGTAATTCATTTCGATAAGCTCTTCGTCGGCCTCGATCGACTCGACCAGGGCGGCGGCTTCGAAGTCCAGTCTGTTTCCCTCCGCGTCGAGCGGATAAATCACCGCTTCGCCACCGAAGGCGCCCGCCGTGTTCGCCGTGAAAAGACCTATCCGACCGTAGTCGATAAGCTCCGCGGGATATTTCGTATCTATCCGCAGAACGCCGTCCACATATACGCGGAAATATTCCTCGCAGACAGCCATTTTCAATTCGTAAAAGTCGTTTTTGGCGCCGAATTTGGAGGAGGTCGTCGCCTGACTGATGGACAGTCCCTTGACCTCCACGCAGGGATCGGGCATAAAATACACGCCGTTTCCGCTCGCCATGTGCCGAAGCCCCATGTTGCCGTTTCCGAAGATAACGCCCTCGAGTCCGCCCTGTCCGATCCTGACGTCCACGCTCAGCTCGAAATAACGGAGATAGCAGTCCTTAAAAAATACCGAAGCGTAGCTCCCCGTCACGTCGGAGGTGCCCAGGTCGTTCACGCGGGTAAGCGTCCCCGCCGACGTATCGTGCTCCCAGTGCGCGGAGAGCTCCTCCCGCGCGCCCGTGCCGTCCGTGGGAATGTAAACGGGAATCAGCTGCTCGGTAGCTTCCGCGGAGAAAAAGTCCACCGTATAGGGAACGGGCTCCGCGTTATCCTCCGCCCCCGCCGCAACGGCGGCAAAGGGCAGGCACGCCGCCGCGATCGCCGTGACAGTCAGCGTCAAAAATAATTTTTTTATCATAGCTCGGTTTTATCTCCCCCGTTTTTTCAGCTTATCCAGCCGTAAGCTCTGAACTGCCTTTCCGCTTCCTTCAAAAGGTCGTTGCCGCCGCTCTTTTTCCAATCCGCGACGAAAGCGTCGTACATTTTCTGAGCCTCCGCGGCGGTCTTATTAACGTTGTTGACGTATTTGTACTCGAACTCCTGCATTTTCTTGGTAAGCGTGGAAATGACGGAGGAATCCAGTTTGAGCACGGAACCGTACTGGAGGCGGCGTTTATAGCCCGCCGTGGTGGAGTTGTGCTCGATAACCTTATTGACGATAGAGGTCACCCGGGGGGAGGTGGTACCCTGCACCACGCCGTCGTCGGTGGAGCGGAAGAACATCCCCCAATCCCAGGCGCCGGGATTTACCGATCGGTAGGCGCGCTCCTTGCCCGCCTCGTCGCCCGTATAAATGTAAACCTGCGGGGAGTTATTAATCGTCTGAAACTGCAGATCCTTTTCGATGCCCACGCCCCAGCGGAGCGCGTCGTAAGCTTCCGAGCGGTTGTAGGTCACGCCGCCGTCCTCCCCCACTGTCTTGGTCATCGCGAGGTCGTCGAGGAATTTAACGATCTTTTCCATCTTCTCGCCGTCGTTTGCCGCCTTCACGGAAACGGTGATGATGGTGCCGAGGAAGCCGTCCGAAGCCTGATATCCGCCGTAAACGCTGTCCTTGTCCTTGGGTACGGGATAGGTTTTCCACCAATCCTCCGTATCTACGATCTCCCCCGTCTCGGGATCGATTATCTCGTTTCTCGTATGATACGCCTGCGTGGTTTCGCTGATTTCCCCCGTGTACCACTCTATGCCTATTTTGCCCGCCGTGGAGGTCTTTTGGGAGGCGTTCTGGTAGTACCAATTCGGCTCGATGAGCTTTTCGCCGATGAGGGTGGAAATGAAATCGAGCATCTTCTTTTCCGTACCGTCCGTGACTCCGAAATCCACCGTCCCGTTCTCGTCGAAATAAATGCCCCAGGGCAGCTGACAAACGGCACCGTACATCAGGGGAACCCAGGTTCCCAAAACGCCGAAATCCTTCTGTTCGCCAGCCGTGGAGAACCCGAAACAGCTCAGCTTGCCCTGATCGGCGTTTTTCTGTATTTTAATAAACCGCGCGAAGTTGAGAAGATCCTCGGGCGTATCGGGCTGCCATTCGCCGCCGTTTGTGGCGGTAGCGCCCGCGGGATAATACACTTGGCCGTTGACGACGTAATCGGTTGTCGTGGCGCGGTATTCGTCCGCCCAGTCCTCGCGGATCTTGAGCGACCACGTGGGCGGATCGGGCAGCGTCCAGAGCGCCGTCAGCTTTTCCTCTTCGGTAAGCATGAGCCTGGCGATGGAGGGTTCCCCGGGTCTGTCTGCGTCCTCGGTGTTGACGATTTTGGAAAAGTTGGGCATTTTTTCGAGGTAAGGCGTCCAGTCGGACATGAGCACGCCCTGGTTGAAAATGGTGCGGAAGGAATCCACGTCGCTGAACGCGACGATGTCGGGCATATCCTCCGTGTTCGAGAAAAGGAGCTGCGCCGTCGTACCGAAGTCGGAAGCGGCGATCAGGGTGGCGTTGAGCCCGTATTTGTCCTTGATGTACTGCTTATAGGGATCGTCCGCGGTCGTGGGAGTGCCGACCGCCGCGGTGGTAAGTATGGTGATATTATCCGAAGTTTCCACTCCGCCGATAATATTCGGCTTTCTGTCGCCGCAGGCGGCGAAGGAAAGGGACAGCATAACCGCCAGCGCCGCGCACAGCCCTCGTTTCAATGATTTCATAATATATCCTCCAAACTTTTAGATTTTTTATTGCTCAGCCCTTTACCGCCCCCAGATACACGCCGTCCTTAAAGAACTTCTGGAAGAAGGGATAGATGCAGAGAATGGGAACGAAGCCCGTGATGGTCAGCGCCATGCGCAGCGTTTCCTGCGTCACGCCGCCGCCCGTTATCTCTATCACCGACGAGTCGATGTTGGAGAGGTTGTTGAAATTTATCATGATGTAATACTGCAGCGTCCAAAGGGAAGAATGCGCCTGGTCGATATAAATCATAACGTCGAACCAGTTGTTCCAGTGCCCGACCATGGTGAACAGGCCTATGGACGCCACCACCGGCGTGGACAGCGGCAGTATGATGGACACAAACAGCCTGAACTCCCCTATGCCGTCCATGGTCGCCGCCTCCTGTATCTCCGCGGGAATACCGAGGAAGAACTGCTTGAAGATGAGTATGTTCCATGCGCTTACGATATTGGGAAGAATGAGCGCCCAGAAATTGTTGAGCAGGTTCAGCTCCTTGATGACGAGGTAGTTGGGAATAAGCCCGCCCGAGAAAAAAATCGTGAACAGCAGGAGATAAATGTATTTATCCTTGCCGGGGAATTTCCCGCGGGAGAGGGCGTAGCCCACCAGCGCGTTGATGACCACCGAGGTCACGGTGCCGACCACCGTCCTCAGAAAGGACATCCACAGCGCCCTCAGAACATAGCTGCCCACGCCGAATATCTTCTTGTAGGCGATGAGCGTGGGCGAGGAGGGAAAAAGCACCAGCATGCCGTTTTTATCCGTCCATTCCGCTTCGCCGCACAGGGAGAGCCCCACCGCGTACAAAAGCGGGTACAGGCAGACGAGCATAAACAGGCTGGCGATTACTATACATACGATTTCGAAAATTTTATCGTCCTTGCTTCTTATCATTCTGCCGTCTCCTTTACCACGCGCCTATCCCGACGAGCCGTTGCGAAAGCTTGTGCGCGCCGATCACCATGACAAACCCGATCACCGCCTGCACGAAAGATATCGCGCCCGAAAGCCCGTACAGCCGCGGATTCATTCCCTCCCAATACAGCCAGGTATCGATGACGAGCGCCTTGTTGTTCTGCACCGCGTTGGTGGAAAACAGGAGTATCTGCTCCCCGCCCGCGCCTTTCAGGAGGTTACCCACCGACATAACCACCTGATATACGAGAATGGGAATCAGGCCGGGCAGGGTGATGTGCCAAAGCTTTTTCATGGCTCCCGCGCCGTCTATGGACGCCGCCTCGTAGAGGGCTTTGTCTATCCCCATGAGGCTCGCCATAAATAAAATCGATCCCCAGCCCGCCTCCTTCCATATGGAGGACAATATCATATTTGTATAAAAAAGCTCGGGTTTAGAGAGAAAGTCTATCGGTTCCCCGCCGAATACGCCGACGATGATATTGTTGACCACGCCGTTGGGGGTTAAAAAGGCCGAGATGATGGCATAGATGACGACCCAGCTGAAAAAGTGCGGAATATACACAATCGTCTGCACGACGGAACGGTATTTCTTCGAGGTGATGTGGTAAAACACCAGCGCGAAAAGCACCGCGGGAATGATGCCCGCGAGCAGGCGCAGAAAGCTGAGGTAAACCGTCTGCCATATGACCATCTGCATACGCGCGTCGGAAAAGATGAACTTAAAATTTGAAAGCCCCGCCCATTCGCTCCCCCACACGCCGCTGCCCAGATAATACTCCTTAAAAGCGAGAATGGTCTGGAGTATGCTCGGATACACGTTGAATACAAGTATGAGAATGGTGGGTACGATGAGAATGACGTAAAAGGGGAAAAAACGCTTGACGGCAGGAATCTGACCCAATTTACAGCCGTAGGCGACGCCGCCCGCAAAAACGAACAAACACGCCGTCAGAAGAAAGAGCGGGCGTATTTCGTAGAGCTTGTAAAAGGGCAGCTTCTCTCCCGCCGCGCTCGTCGCGGCCATAAACTTACCGACCAGGCAAAGTATGTAAAAAAGGAAAAGCAGACCGCCGACCGCCATCTGCGCGATCCCGACCGCCGCCGCGTCCTTTTTCCCGGCAAATCCGCTTATCGCCGTCCACACCGCGAAAACGACGGCGGCAAGGACGATCACAAGCCCCGCGCCTATGGCGTACCAGGGAATGGAAACGTACAGAACCTTGCCGTAGTTGACAAACCCGACCTCGCCGCCGTAGAACAGGCTGGTGAGCACGTCTATACCCCTCATGGGAATGGTCACGGTCGAATCGGAATAGGTGAGATAACTGCCGGAAAGAAAGAGCACGGCGACGGCCGCCATGATGACGAGCTGTAAAATCGTCTTAATGACGAGGGCCGTCTCCTCTTCCCTTTTGCTCTTTTCCGTCCGAAGCTTTTTCGTAGAATTTTCAGCGGTCATTCCCTGTTTAAGCCTCCTTGCGATTGTTTGTATTGAATGGGGGTCATTCCCACGATTTCCTTAAACTTCATGTAAAAATATTTGATATCGTTAAAGCCCACCAGCTCGGCCACCATCGCCACCGAGTGATCGGTGTTGATCAGGTACTTACAGCTCTGCTCTATCCGGTATTTGATGAGATATTCCTTGATGGAGGTATCCCGTTCCTTCCTGAACAGGCGTTGAATATACGCCTTGCACACGCCGCAGGCGGAGGCCACGTCGTCCACGCTGATCGGGCTGTCGTAACGGGTCTGTATAAACTTTATCGCCGTATCTATATAGTCGGTGTTCTGCTTCTGCGTGCTTACGTCCCGCTCCGCCTTTTTCCGCTTGACAGACGTGAGGCGGAAAATCTCGCTTAAAAGTATCTGCGTCAGCGCGCGGGTCATATCCCCGTAAAGCCATTTCTTTTCCGTATATTCCGCGCGTATCTGCCGCACAAGCGCCTCCCCGTTGGGGATTTCGCCCAGCCGATAGACGTGCTCAGGCTTTAGAAGATAGTAGTTGAAGCGATAAAATTCATACGGAAAAATGATATTGAGAATGGTAAATTCGTCCGCATTCCCCAAGGGAATGATCGAATGGGTCACGCTCTTGTCCGCGATCACAAACAGATTGCCCTTTTCTATTTTCACATGCCTGTCGCCGATGACGTGTTCCCCGCGGCCTCCCGTGACGCAAACTGTCTCCACGAAATCATGGGAGTGCGGAACGATCGAACCGACGCCCCCGCTCTCCACCACCGCGACATTCATTTTTGAATCGAACATCTTCAGACTGAACGACATACTTTAACCTTTACCCTTTCAAAGCTGTATTTTTTTCCGCTTTCTATCTCTATCGAGCCCTCTTCAAACCCGCTCCCCTTTTCGAAAATCAATTCGCCGCTGCAGCCGTCCGCCTCGACGAGGACTTTTTTTCCGTCATACGACAGCGTTATTTTACCGCCCGAGATCGGGCAGGAGAACTCGAAAGGCGGCAGCACGGAGAGCTTGGGCCTACAGACAAACCCGCCCTCCTTCGGCATAACGCCGACGACGTATGCGGCCAGCAGATACACGGGGGAGGCGCCCCAGGCGTGACAGAGGCTCTTGCCGTATCTCCTGCCGTACATGGCGTACTTTTCCGCCCCCTTCTCCGCGGGATCGAACGCTTCCCAGAAAGTGGTCGCCCCGCAGACGAGCATGCCGCCCCAGTAGCTTCTCAAAGACTGCATAACCTCCCCGTAGAGGCCGTATTCCGCCATCGTTTTCAGCTCGTAAAACTTCATATACGGCGTAGTGATCGCCTGCACGTCGGGATTTAAGAGGACGTTTCGGAGGATATCCTCCCGCATCTTTTTGTCCGCGAAGCCATAGAGCACGGCAAACAGGTTGGCGTATCTCGTCACCTTGCCCGTCTGCACGCCGTCGATCTCGCCGTGGAGGAACCTGCCCTCCCGCCAAAACCTCTCCACCGTTTTTTTCCAAAGCGCCTCCGAGGCTTCGAAATACGCGCGCCCGTCCTTTCCGCAAACCTTGCAAAGCTCCGCGTACCCCTTGAGCGCCGCGGCGTAGAGCACCTGTTCGAAAGAGGTGATCCCGCGGTTATCCATAGGCGCCCAGTCGATAAACATCCAATCGTCGGCGTGATAATACAAAAATCCGTCTTCGTCCGCCCTGCCCGCGAGAAAATTCATGTACTTCTCCGCCCAGGGCAGCATTTCCCCGATAAATTCTTTATCCGCCGTATAACGATAGTAATCGCACAGGGAGAGTATCCAGTAGAGGGTGTAATCCGTGATGTGGTTGATGTGCGCGTTTATCGGGTCCTTGCCCTTGAGCGCCCGCAGAGAGCGTTTCACCACCTCCGTATCGAAATGGGAATAATAATTGACGAGCGCGCTCTGATAGACGTCCCCGCTCCACGTCCAGCGATCCCTTTTCACCCCGTCGAGAATGAATTCCTTTTTGCAAAGCCCGAAGGTGTAGAGGGAAACGTCGAAGATCTCCTGAAGCTTTTTATCTTCGCACTTAAAGGAGCATTTCGGCTCGTCGGGCGCTTCCTCTATCGCAACGAGCTCTTGATACGGCCTTTCCGAAAGGGCGAACAAATATCTGAACGCCTTCGTGCACTCCGTCGCCGCAATCCCCTTTTCGGGAACGACTACGTCCGTCTGCTCGCTGTGCTCCTTGTCGAGCGCCTCTTCCCTCGATTCGCCGTAATAGCAATAAACGGGAGCCTGCGCGCCGTCAAACCGGACGCATGCCGTCATTTCCCTGCCGAAATCGTAAAGTATTCCTCCGCCCTTTACCTCCTTTTTGAGGTACGCCGTCTCTTTGACGGGCAGGCGGTAGGCATTGGGGCTATCGTCGGGGGAGTCGAATATCCAGCTCGCCGCGGGGTAAAATACGTTGTCCTGACAGGTGACCCGAAAGCTCTCTTTGTTCGACTTAAGCTGTTCCCCCTCCACGTAGATGCAGGGGAGCGCGGCGACGTTGTTGACGAGTATCTGCATCTCGTACTCGCCCGCGCCGAGATCTACATATCCCTTGAAATCGCGTATATAGCCTATTTTGTCTATGAATATATTAAACGTTCCGTCCGCTTTTATGTATATCCGGTCCTCTTTCCCGAGAACGAAATTCGCGTAAAATTTTACGGTCACGAAATGGCTGTCCATGCGCCAGAAAGGAGTGATCTGCACATTTCTCTCGTACCGCCGCGCCATGCACCTGTTGAACAGCGAGATTTCGAAGTCTCCCGGATACCATATCCAAGTAGCTTTATTTTTCATATGTTCAGATTCTTACGCTTACGCCGCCGTTGTCGAGCGATTCGTCCGCCGCATAAACGATCAGGTGACCGTTGATGGAATCCTCGATGACCGTGGAGGAAACGGAACGGGGAAGCCCGAGCTCCATATTCACGAAATCGTTGACGATACGGCTGTCCCCGCCGCTGTGGCCGTCGCCCGCCGTCACATTGGTTATCTCTTCCACGCGCTCGGTATAAAGGCAGTTTGCGGGGTTATAGAGACGTACGACAAATTTGTTGTCCTCCAGGAAGCCTTGAATTTCGCCCTTTGTGCCGACGACATGTATGTTTCTGCCCGGTCTCGCCACGCCCGAGATCATGCTGTGCGTCGCCACCACGCCGTTCTCGAATTCTACGATTACCGCCTGTCTGTCCACGATGTCGGCGTCCGTCTTGAAAACACATCTGCCCTGCGGATTGTCCGTCTTTAAGGAATTTTCTTTCTCCTCGTAAGAAATCTCCTCGTATTTTTTGTTGAGGCAGGTAAAGGTGTACTGATTGAAATACTCGTTGTCGAGCAGGAGCTTTTTGCACGAATACGGGCATTCCTTTTCCGCCTTGCAGTCCGCAAGGCATCTCGTACCCGCGCCCTCGGGCGCGTTGGCGGGAATAAAGTAATGCCTGCCGCCGTAGCTGGCCGCCTTGAGGGGCGCCGCGCCGCTGTTGAACCAGCAGAGCAGATCCATGTCGTGGCAGCATTTGGCCAGGAGCATGGAGGAGCCGCACTTCTCCCGATTGTTCCATTTGCCGCGGATATAAGAAGCGCTGGCATGCGCCACGCCCACCATCTCGTTGGTCTCCATGGCGACCAATTCGCCGATTTCGCCGCTGAGAAGCAGCTCTTTTATCCTGAGATAAAAAGGGGTGTAGCGGAGCACGTGGCAGATCATCAGTTTGCAGTTTTTCTCGTCCGCCGCCTTTTTAAGCAAGGCGAGCTCCTTCTTATTGTTGGTGATGGGTTTTTCGAGCAGCATGTCGTAGCCGAGGTTCAAAAAGGGCAGAGCCGTTTTGATATGCAATTCGTCCATGGTGGTATTGATGACCGCGTCGGCGAATTTTCCGCGCCTTACGCAGTCCTCCACGCACGAAAAAAGCATATCCTCCTCAAGGGCAAATTTTTCCTTTGCCAATTCCCTTCTGAATGGATTGGGATCGACCACCGCGATCACCTTCAGACGGTCGGGATTGTCGAGCGCGTACTTCGTGTACGCCGCGCCTCGGTCGCCGAAGCCTACCACAATTACCTTTACGCTTTCCATAGTATCTTTCTCCATATATTCAAAATTTATTTTTTCGCATTTGACCAATACTTTTCCGTCTCCGACAGCTTCGGTTTTTCAATCTCTTTTGCTTGATTCGGTCGGGGAATTCCCGGAAAAACGGCGAAACAGCGCGCTTTTTCTTATTTTTGCACATTCCCTTCCGCTTTTTCGGGACAATTTTATTATAGAATAAATTTTTTTATTATACAATGGACAAATACGCAACAGTTTTTGAAAGTTTTTCCCGTTTCACCATGTGTTTTTCGCCCCTTGTTCCGCCTTTATTTTCATAGAAAAAATCCCCGTCCGAAGCTTTTTCGAATAGGGATAAAATAAACTTTTGCCCGCAAAGCAGCCGTATTTATGTTTCAGATATAGTTCAAAAAAGGCGAAGAAGCCCGCCTCTTCCTCCGCCTCTTCGGTTTGGGAAATCAAATTTTTACAGCTCGGCCGCTTTGCCGCCCCTTTAATGCGTTTGCGCTGCCTGCAGGCAATTTTTTTCCGTCAAGGCGCACGATTTGACTTTTTTTCGTTTTATGATATAATTTAATAGTCGGGCGGCGAAATAATTTTCAATGCCGCCAATAAAAAAGGCTTTTCCATCGTTTAATGAGTACGGGAAAGCGAAGGAAACGGAAATGAACAAGCGCGAGATGGATACGCTTATGAAAAAGGTTGCGGAGGGCGACAACGACGCCTTCGCGCGGCTATACGGCGCGGCCGCCGGGGGCGTGCTGGCTTTCGCGTATTCTTATCTGCGCAATTACGCCGACGCGGAGGACGTAACGGAAGAAGTTTTTTTCACCGTCAAGAAAAAAGCGTACCTCTATCGGGCGGGCACCGACGCGAGGGCTTGGCTTTTTCAGATTACAAAAAACCTGTCGCTGGACGAATTACGGCGGCGAAAACGCCGCGCGGAGCCGTTGGACGAATTCGCCGAAGCAAAGGCGGCCGTGCCCCCGAAGCTACCTCAGCTCGACCTGATGACCGAATGTCTCGACGAAACCGAGCGGGAAATCGTACTTTTACATGCGGTTTGGGGCTATAAGCACCGCGAAATCGCGGAAGCGACAGGCCTGCCGCTGGGCACCGTCACCTGGAAATACAATGCGGCGCTCGCAAAATTGCGCGGATATCTGGAGGAGGAAAAATGAAACAATCCGATTTTTTTGAAAAACTCAATCGGGAACTCGAAAACGCCGTCCCCCCCATGTCCGAACGGCTGAAAGACGAACCCATATGCACCCATAAAGACGAGCCCGTTCGCACGCAGGCGGAAGCGGACACCGCCAAGCGCGCAAAAAAAGCTCCCGTCTCCGCAGGAACAAATCCCTCTCCCGCGGGCGGAAACCGAAAAAGGAAGCGCGCGCGCTTGTGGGGGGCGATCGGCGCGGTGGCGGCGGCGGTCCTCATCGTCTGCTCCGCGGTGCTCGGCGCCCTTTCGACGCGCCCCGTCTCGCCCCGATACGCCTGTATGTATATCGATATCAACCCTTCCCTCGCGCTTACTTTAGACGAAAATTACCGAGTAAAAAAGGCCGTCAGCCGCAACGCGGACGCGGACACGTTTCTCAACGATGAAACGTTCGCCGCTTCCCTGGTAGGGGTCTCCGCAGAAGAGGCCGCCCTTTTAGTGGCGGAACGCGCCGCGCAGACGGGATATATCCGCCTGGAGGACACGGGCTCGGGGGACGCTTACAATCAGATGAACGTCACCCTCCTCGCTTCGGCGGAAGCGCCCGCGGAACAGGCGCAGGCGATAGAAACCGACCTGACGGAATATTTCCGTGAAAAGGGCCTTTACGTCTATGTCAAAGCAGAGGCGCAAGCGGACGCGGAGACGGAGGCTTTGGTCAAGGATTACGAAGCCCGCCCCGCCGCCTGGTACAGCCTCGCCGCCGCGGAAGCCGATTTCGAGGAGCTGAAAACGCTTGCGGAAAACGCCGTTTACGACTATGCCGCATACCTTCTGACCGACGCCCTCGCAAAATACGATCTTCTGGGCGCAATCGGGGACCTCAACGCACAAATCGAGGCCGACCCCGACAATAAAGGCGGCGCCCTTTTCGGCAATTATTGGACGGTGGACGAAAACCTCAACGGCAACGTGCGCGCGCTCTGCGACAAAATGAAGCCCCTGCTCGAAAAATTGTATCTCCTCTACGGGATCGACTGTCGGGAACGGGGCGGACTGCAGGGCGCGGTCTCCTATCAGAAATATATTGCCGTTTCGGCCTATCGCGCGACGATTTCCGACGACGCCCTCGAAGCCCTGCGCGCGCTGGATAAAGCGGGGATAAACGACTCGACTTTCGGCGGAATCGAAAATCTCCCCCTGCGGGTCGAATATTACAAACTCATCTCCAACAAACTTTTCAGCGACCTTGCGGCCAATATTTTGGACGGACTCTCGACGACGGCCGAAAAATTAATGGAGGACGTCTCCGCCTTGATCGACAGCCGGGCGCAAGAGCTGTACGAAAAGTATTCCGCCCTGTTTGCGCTTCCCCGTCCCACCGTAACCGAAAGCGACTACGCCGAATTTCTCGAAAGGATCGGCAAAGCATGACCCGTAAAAAAATCGAAAAAATTTTTCTTTTCCGCCAATAAAACACGTTTCCCGTTCGTTTAATCGTTGAATTCGGAAATCGGAATCCCGACGACCGACGAAACAAAACAGAAAAGAGGTAAAATTTATGAAAAACAAGCTTTCGAAAATTTTAGCGGCAAGCCTTTCGGGCGCGATGGTCGTATCCCTGGCCGCGGCCTGCGGAAACGGCGGCAAGGACGAGGGAAAAGCGGTCTCCTACGTGGGGATCGACGTCAATCCTTCCGTCTCGCTGGTGCTGGACAAAAACGATAAAGTCCTCTCCGTCCTTGCGGGCAACGAGGACGCGCAGGTGCTTCTCTACGGGGAGAACCTCGTCGGCATGAGCGCGGACGAAGCCGCGAAAAAAATCGCGGAGCTTTCCGTAGAGCTCGGGTATCTGAACGAGAACAACCGCGGCGTAAACATCACGGTGGAGGGTAAGGCGGACGCGGAAAAGCTTTCGAGCGCAGTCGAAGGTTCCTTCGAAGCCGCCGCCGAGGGGCTGGATCTCCGCTTCACGTCCGAAGGCACCTTCTCCCTCAACCGCGAGCTCAACGCCGTCAAGGCGGAATACAGCTCCGATGCGGCGATCCAAGGCCTGACCGTAGGCAAATTCAAGCTCATCGCAGAGGCGCAAAGAGTGGAAGGTACGCTGACGTTTACGGCGGCCGCGGACATGGACGTGTCCGAACTGTTAAACCTGATTTCCCAAAAGGCGGAAACGATAGAGCCGTATGCCACCGCCGCCTACACCGCGGCGAAAAATATCGCTTACCGCGCGTACTATAACACGAAATCCGCGGTGTTAGACAGCCTTTGGGCCGCGCCCTATACCAAAGACGCCCTTGCGTCTCTGGTCCCCGGATACGAGAGAAAATACGACGTAAATTACGGCGCCGTTTACGGGGTTTACACAAACTCCGCCCGCGCGCTGAACACGGCGCTGGACGTTGCGGAAAAAGCGGCCGATATAGCGAAAAAGACGCAGGTCTCCGACGATACGCTTAATGCGATCGCCTCCGCGATGGGCATGTCCGATACGGAGAAGGCGGCGTTTATCGCAGAGATTACGGAAAACGGCAAGACTGTCGCCGCGCTCGATAAATATTTCGACGCCTATTTCAAAAATTTAACGGCGGACGAACTTGCCGCCGCAAAGCAGAAGATGAACGAAGTAATGGAAAAGGTACAGGCCGAGGCCGAAAAAATAGACGCGGCGATCGCGGAAGAATATAAGGCGGCGCTCGATAAGTTTCTCACGGATTCCGCGGCGGCGATTTCGGCGCTGATTCCCGAACAGATCAAGGAGACGGTGGGCGCTTATCTCGACGAGCTCAACACCCTGCTTTCGGAAATCAAGTCCGCAGCCGAGGGCAAGGAGCCGAAGGCGGCCGCCTATTCGGCGCTGAAAGCGCTTGAAACGCGCGCGGAAAAAATCCTCGGGACAATGCGGACCGACCTCACGGAGGAAGATCTCAAAGCCGTCGAGGAGGCAATCGCAAAGGTCGATGAAACCCTCACGGCCGCGGAAAAGAAATTTACCGAAGCCTTGGAAAAGGCCGAACAGGAAGCAAAGGATTACCTCGCTTCGTTAAAGGCCTCCAGGACGCAGCCCGCCGCCTGAACGGCCCTATTCTTAAAAAAATGCCGTACGGAGAACTCCGTACGGCTCTTTTTTCACGTGAAACGCAGTAAAACCGCGTTTTCTGTCGAAAACTCATTTCAGGATCTCGAGCAGTTCGGAAAGCGCGGCGATCTCGTAATCGGGGCGCACGGAGGTGGGATTTTCGCGGCGGTCGGCGTTCAGCCAGCAGCTGTCTATCCCCGCGCCCTCCGCGCCCGCGATGTCCGATTGCAGGGAATCCCCGATCATGAGGCATTCGGCAGGCGTCGCCCTGAGATCGTGCAACACGCGGAAGAAAAAGGCGGAAAGCGGTTTAATCACCCCCACGTCCTCGGAAATATACAGCCGATAAATATACTTTTCCAAAGCGCGCAGCCTGCCCGTCTGAATGCTGTGCAGGCCGTTCGTGGCCACACAGATCTTATATTCTCCCCCGTGCGTTTCGGAAAGCACGGTCAGCACCTTTTCCGCGTCCTTCACCTGCGCGCCGCCGTCCTCGAGATATTTCAGAAATTTTTCCCCTACCTCGCGGGGCGCGGGCGCGTTTTTCGGCGGAAACTCGCGAAAAATACGCGCAAAAAGCAATTCTAGGTGGCTTTTATAGAGGTCGTGATAGGTGCGCTGAATGGTTTCGTCGTTCACATTGGACAGCCCCGCGTCCTCCCAGGTCTTTTCCGACCACCAGCGGCACCGATCCAGCATGGCCCCGCTCGTCGGCACGCCGCATTCGGCAAAAATGCGCTTAAACGCCTCCCGTTCGTCCGCAGCGAAATCGATCAGCGTATGATCCGCGTCGAATATGAGATACTTATACCTTTTCATGTCTCCCTCCTTTTCGGCCGTTTGGGCCGCGGCGCAGCGCGCGGGCCGTCCCGCCCGTCACCAATCCTGCCGCTTCATGGATTTATCCTTCACATCATCATAATATTCAAAATATCTCTTTTTGAATTCCTCTTTCGTCAAAGGCAGGGACTGTCCGTCGTTTTTCATCCGTTCGATCAGCTCCTGCAATTCCTCGGGAGAGAAGTCCGCAATCTCCACCTCCCCGTCGTAGCCTTCCAAAAATTTCAAAAGGTCAAGCTTCGACATCTCTATTCGCCCTCCTTGAAATATTCCACGTCCGCGGGAATAAACCCGTAATCGTACATTTTCGGCAGGAGGACGTTTCCCAGCGCCTTATGCGCGGCCTTAAGCCCGTTCAGCAAAGCCCTGCCCCCTTCATCCACCGCCGCCCGAAGCTGCGGATAGCCCGCGTCCCAGATCTCCGCCATGCCTCCGCGATAACAGTATGCGTAAAAATCCCGCGCGGCTTGCATCACTTTTTCGGCTTCCTGCGACAAGGCGCGCCCTTTCAGCCATCTGTAAAAAAACGCTTCCTCCTCGTCGCCGCCCGAAAGCGCGCCGCCGCTCCACGTTTCCGCCTCCGCCTTGGAAAAGGGAAACAAACGGTTCCTGACGCGGTAGATTTCGCCCTTATAAACCACCTCTTTCAGCGAGCAGGCATTGTTTGAATCGGAAAATACGCTCCAAACGACGCAATCGGACAAAAATCCCTCGTCCGGTTCGCGGACGGGCGCGTAAAACTGGTCGCGGTTATTCGACCAGGACGCCTTGGGCAGCTTGCGCACGGCGTGCACCGCCATGGATTTTTCGAAGTTTTCCGCGGTTACCGAGTAGGAGCCCGCGCTGGCCTGGGGGCCGGAAAACAGCGCCGTCTGATTTTGATGCTGAAAATCGTTGCCGCAACACATGAGCGAACAGAGAAAGCCCTCCGCGACGCGGTCGCGTACGTCCACGTTCCTTTCGCATACGCGCGTCGCCCCCGTAAAGGGCGGAAACACCCGTTTCGTGGGCGGGCGCTTCACCCAGGCGCTCAACAGCCTGCCGCCGTCCGTGCGCAACCGCTTGACGCCCACTTTTTTCGCTTCGCGGTCGAATACGTCGAAAACGAGCGACTGGCTTTCCAGCGACCGCTCCTTTTCCAGGCTCCACACCGCAAACGCGACGGGGAATTTCCCCTTGCTCCCCTCGAAGTTTTCCGAGGAAAAAAGGAAGCCCCGCTCGGCCGTATAGCGGAAAAATCCCTCGCGCAGTTTTCTGTCGTTGGGCGCGTTCAGATATTTGAGCGTGGAAAACAGCCCGAGATATCCCTTTTTTCCCTCAAATTCCCGCGAGATACGAAACAAGAACTGCGAAAACAGCTCCCTGCCCGTTTCCCCGTACCCGTTTTTCAGCATTACCCGACGTATTGCGGTGTCGGAAACGCCGTTTTTGGAGACTTTTCCCGCGGAAAACGCGGAAAGATTGCTGGTGGCAAAGGGCGGATTGATAAAAATCAGCCATTTAAGCTTGGGGTTATGCAGATCCTTCCGCAATTTCTCGGGCATTTTCCGCCGTTGTCCGTCCCCCTCGCCGAACAGCTCTTCGACGTCATCGTTGAGGTAGTCGTACTGAAACACCTCCGCCGCGGAAAAAATACGGCGGCAGTAATTGGCGTCGTCCTCCGACAGCGTGGAAATATAAGTGTAAGGAAGGGCGGCCTGCGGCAGGGTAAATTCGAGGTTGCCGCTTCCCGCCGCCATGTCCCAGATGCGGTAGGCGCCGCTCTCGAGACGGCTTTTTCCGATCGTCTTGACGAGATATTCGTACGCCTTGGCCGCAAACGGAACGGGCGTGTAAAATTCCCCCTCGAACCGCCGCGCGAAATCCTCGCTGAGGCGGTCGATCTTTCGGCGGATCGCAAAGATCGTCCGCTCGTCCTTTACGCGCTCATATACGCTCCAGAAATAGTTATACTCATACACGGGCAGGCTCTTGGTCACCTTTTCGCCGCCGAAGGAAAATTCTACGCGGCCCCCGCGGTCGAGCTTTCTGCCCGTCTCGATGTCGGAAAGGAAATATTCCGCCAGCTTCCTCACCTCGCCGTTTTCGCTCAACGCTTCGGTAAACAGAGAAGCCCAATATTCGTAAACCTTCAAAAAATTATTTTCGTCTATCGTCTTTTTTTCGCGGCGGAACAAGGACAGCTGAACGGCGCAGGCGCGGGTATGCGCCGCCAAAAACGCCGCTTCCCCGCCCTCGTCTTTCAGATCGTAAACGCGCACCCGCGCGAGCGCCGCGCATTCGCTCAAATCCCCGATCAATCTAGGACAAGGCGAAAGGGGCGTGCGGTCCCAGTCGTATTTTTCTTCCCTTCGGCGGGCGTAAAACCGCGCGAAGGGCCGCGTGGGAGCGATAAAGGCCTCCCCGCGGCACACGCCGCACACGTACGGCGGCAGCGGACAGGCGGCCCCGCCGTATTTCAGCTCCCTCAAGACGTACAATGCCTGCGCCAGCGGCGACGCAATCCCTTTCGGCGGCAGAAAACGCCGCTCCTTGCGGAATATGTAAAGAACCTGTTCGGTGCTGTCAAATTTTTGTTTCAAGGGAAAAACCAACCCCGTTTCCTCGAAAAACGACGCGCGCACCTCTTCCCTCGTCGTACAATTTTTCAGTTTTTCGTAGATGCCCATCCGTTTCACTCTCTCATTTTTTTACCGTGTACAAAGCCCGTTTTTCGGCGTTTCTCCCCGCCGCTCGATTTCCGATCGGCAAAAGCAGTCAAAGATAAATCAAGCTCAGTATAAACGCCGCATAGATAACTATTTCGATGATTCCCCGCAGTAGCCGGGTTTTCCGCGCCTCGCCCTTCATCCCGTAAAAGGGTATCAGATAAAGAAGCGGATTTCTCCACCCCAAAAGACAAAATTGCCTTTTTTGCAGCTTATTTAAGCCCCGGCGAGGATTTTTTACGAGATAATCGGCGTCTTTCTCCGCGAGTGCCATCCTCTCGCCGTCAATCGCGTCCACTCCTTCCCCGCTCCACGCGCCTTCGTTCATCACGCAAAACGTTTCGCACAGCGCCGCGGTTTCGTCGGAAGTATCCTCGCCCTTAAAAATACGTATTTCGGAATATCCGCTCACTTTTCCGCCCGTCCTCTCATACGGGTACGTTTCGAGAATTTCTTCGTCGTCGCTCTCCCATTCCCACCACGAGGCGTAAGTCACGGAAAATCCCGCGTTCCGCAGTAACTTTTCGGAAAGGGAAAAACGTTTTTCGATCTCCCTTTCCTTTTCTTTCAAGAATGCGTTCCAATCTCTGTTCGTTTCGTTCTTCTCTTCCATTTTTTCGTGTCCCCTTAAAACTCTTTCATTGTTTACGTCTCAAATTTTCAAAGCGCCGTCTCTATCCGTTCTCCGCGGACGGGAACCGTGACGCAGGTAAAGCCGATCTCCTTAAGCGCCGCGGCGATCTTTTCCCGATTTCTCAAAATACTCGGGGTACTGTGCGCGTCGGACGCATAGGAAACCTTCCGCCCGCCCAATCGGTAATATCTTTTCAGGATATCTCTGTCGGGCAAAAACTCGCTCGCGCCTCCCCTGCCCGCCCCGTTTACCTCCAAAATCTTGTCTTTTGCGATGATTCGCAGCAAAATTCCGTCAATTTCGGAACGGTATTCCTCATAGCGCGCCCGCTTGTCCCCATACGGCGCATAGCGCGTACAAAAGCCCAGATGCCCCACGATATCGAAAAAATAAGGCGCCTCCAAGCTCTTTTTTACGAGGGAGAAATATTCCCGATAGACCTCCTCTTTCGGGCGCAGTCCGCCGTTTTTATCCAAATAGGCTTCCTCCGTCGAATAGTCGGCGCGCCCGTCGGTATGGACGCTGTTGACGACGAAATCGGGCGAGTACTTATCGATAACCTCCGCATAGAGCGCAAACGCCGCAGGATTGTCCGTATAGCCGAATTCTCCGCCGACCAGCACCTCCATTTGTCCCGCATACGCCGCCTTCAGCGCCCGCGCGCAGGGAAAATAGAGCTCGGGATCGGTATAAGAGGCCGAAGCGCCGCCGTAAAACGGAATATTATTTACCTTATAGTCGTAATCGAAATGTTCCGAAATCCCGTAATACGCGACGCCCCTTTCGCGGGCCGCCGCCAGCATCTCCTCGATTGCGTCCTGCCCGTCGGGAGAAAACCGCGTATGGTTATGTACGTCCGTCAGCAATTTTTCCATACCCTTATTATACCATAACCGCGCAAAAACGGCAAGTGACGGATACGCCTTTTACGCATCTTTCGCCAAAGCTCTCATCTTTTCGCATAAAAGTATTATAAAAAATATTCCTGCCCTGCCGTTTTTTAGAAAAAAACGGCCAAAACGGCGATTTTTTTCTTGTTTATTCCATTAATACTAAAATTTGTGACTTGCAATTTGCATGAAAAACCGTTAAAATAAATATATTCTCATTTAACTTTAGGAGGTTTTCATGAAAAAATTATCGAAAGCGGCCGCGATCGCCTTTGTGCTTTCCCTTGCTTTCCTTTTGCCCGTCGGCTGTAAAACAAATCCCACGGGGGAGACTTCCTCTGAGGAAAATTCTTCCTCCGAGAGCGTCCCCGACGTTGATTCGTCCGTAACGAATCCCGACGAAACGCCAACGCTTCCGGACGATACGCCCGAGCCGCCCGACAACACGCCGCAGCCCGAGCCCGAACCCGAGCCGCCTGCGAAAAGCTATGCTTCTTACATAAAATGCACGCGCGACGGGGTAAATATACGCGCGGGTGCGGGGACGGAATTTCCCGTACTCGGATCGGCGGAAAAGGACACTGCTTACGTGGTGGCCGGCAAGACGGGCAACTGGTACAAGACCTATTATAAAAACCAGACGGCGTATATCAGCGCCTCTTACGTCACCGTCTTCGAAATCGAAAAAAGCGACGATACGAGGGTGGAAAACGTGCTTTGGGAAGCCTATAAAACGATCGGCGTACCCTACGTCTATGGCGCGGTGCGCCTGCATGACGGATACGGTAACTTTCTGAAGGGCTTTACCACGTCGAAATACGACTGCTCTTCACTTGTCCAATACGTCTTTTATCAGGCGGCGGGCGTGGTTCTTCAGACGACAACCCGTTCGCAGGTGGTACAGGGCGCCTATGTCCCCCGCGACCAGCTCAGCCGCGGCGACTGCATCTATTTCACCAACTCCACCCGCAAGGACTATACGGGGATCGAGCGCGTCGGACATGTGGCGATCTATCTCGGAGATAATTATATTCTCCATACGGCCTCCGACTACGCGCGGATCGAACAGATAAGTTCTCTGCGCTGGAGCTATTATATCGAAACGCGCGACTTTCTTTAATCCATCGGATTAAACGGCCCGCCCGCCGAAAGTATTTCGGCGGGCGGATTTTCGCTTATGCGACTTTTATTTTTCAGCCTGTTCTCCATTTTTTCGTCGGCTTTTATTTTTCGGAATCCTCCGGGTTTTCCCCGTCGGTCTGTTCGGCCTTATCTTCTCCGCCCGCCTCGTCGGTCCGCGCGGTCTCCGCTTCTCCATTTTCTTCGGGGGGCCCGCCTTCTTCCGCCTCGGGTTCTTCTTCGGGCTCGTATTTTTTACGGAGCTCTTCCTCCTCCGCCGCCGCATTTGCGGACACTATTTCGAAATCCTCTTTCGCAATCCTTCCTTCGTCCAAAAGCGTCTCCGCGTACGTCTTTTCCGCCGTAACGCCGAGATAGGAACGGCCTTCCCCGCGGGCCTTTTTCAAAAGCCAATAGAAAAATATTTTCCAATCGCCGAACAGGCTCATTTTTTTCGCATAACGGGTATCGGAATGAAACATTTCCTCATAATCCGTTTCCCCGTCGCCCGTCGCGGCGAGAGGATTGATCAAGCCGGGGCGCACCGCATATCTTCCCTCATCGCTTTCCGAAACGAAAGCCGCATCCTCAAAGGACAGCGCCCTTACCCCCAGAAAGCTGAGCGAACCGCAGAACACGTCGAACAGATAAGGAAGTTTATAAAACCCCGTACGTTTCAGCCACCTGCCGTAGCGCCCCGCTTCGTTTCCTTCGTCGTCCGTCGTGCGGAAGACGTGCAGAGCGATCGCCTTCGCCTTTTTCCCCACAAAAAACTCCCGCACGGTCAGCGTTTCCAGGCTGCCGTTTTTCTTTTGGTATATCTTCCCGCGCACAAATATCGCAAGATACAGCGGCGAAAGAACCGCCATGCAGACAATCGACGCCAGCGCGTCCCACACCCGCTTGAATACCCAGCGGTAGGCGATCGCCATGACGGCGAGCACCGCCGCGGCGTCGAAAATGATAAACAGCGTAAGGCCGTACCACGTTTTCAAAAATTCACTCATCGGATACCTTCACTTTCCTTTCGGGATTTTTTCCGTTTGCCCGAAAAAGGAATTTTTTCGTTATTCCCGCACAAGCTCGGCTTCTTCGCCGTCTTCTTCGCTTTCGTCTTCCGCCAAAGAGGCCTCCGACGCCGCGATGACTTCGGCAATCTTCCCCAGCACGGCTTCCTTTCCCAGCCCCGTTTCGGCGCTGGTGGGCAAAAGATTTTCCACGCCCATATACAAGTCCGCCGCAATCGCTTTCACGTTTTCTTTCAGTTTCATCCTCGACAGCTTATCCGCCTTGGTCAAAACGACGGTAAAAGGAATGATATGGTGATTGAGAAACTTTATCATCTGCACGTCGTCCGCCGTAGGATCGTGACGGCTGTCGGCCAGCATAAAGACATGGGCAATCGTTTGCTTATTTTTGAAAAACAAATCCAATGTCTTTGCCCAGCGTTCCTTTTCGCTCTTGGACACCTTCGCAAAACCGTAGCCGGGCAAATCGGCCAAAACAAACTCTCCGAAGTCGAAATAATTCACCAGCCGCGTCCGCCCGGGCGCGCTGCTTGTTTTGGCCAGCCGCTTGCGGTTGGCCAGCATATTGATAAACGAGCTTTTGCCCACGTTGGACTTGCCGCACACGGCGATCATCGGCTTATCCGTCGAGATAAACTGTTTTTCGCTCGCCGCGGAGGTGATAAACGTCGCGTTTTTCACGACCAGCTTTTCGGTTTTTTCGTTCGTCTCGTACATGGGTACCTCGTCCGATCTTTACTTTTGTCAATCAGCAGCGCACGCCGCCCGAAAGGGGCACGCCCCCGTCCGTCACGGGAAGCACGGGCTCCTTCTTGGGCTTTTGCAGCCGTTTGGGCTTCGCCTGCTTGGAATTGTCCGTATCCGCCGCGCGGACCGCAAACGAAAACACCTCGTCCGCGTCCGTCACGGGGATAAAGCTTATCTCCCCTCTCACGCTTTCGGGGATTTCCTCTATATCCTTTTTGTTTTCCGCGGGGATAACGATATTTTTAATCCCCACTCGGCGCGCGGCCAGCGCCTTTTCCTTCAACCCGCCGATGGGCAGAACCCTGCCCCGCAGCGTAATCTCGCCCGTCATGGCGACGTCCTTTCTCACCGGCCTGCCCGTAAACGCCGAAAGAATGGCGGTGGCGATGGTGATGCCCGCGCTGGGTCCGTCCTTGGGGGTCGCCCCTTCGGGCACGTGAATGTGAATGTCCGTCGTCTCAAACTTATCGGCGGGGATACCGTATTTATCGGCATGGGAGCGGATAAAGGAAATCGCCGCGAGGGCGGATTCCTTCATGACGTCGCCGAGCTTTCCCGTCAGGCGGATTTCGCCCTTGCCGTGCATGGCGGACGCTTCCACCGTCAGGGTGGTGCCGCCCACCGCCGTCCAGGCCAGCCCCGTCACCGCACCCACCTCTTCTTTCCCGCGCGCTTCGTCCGCCGTAAAGCGGGGCGCGCCGAGCAATTCCTCGACCTTCCGCTTATCCGCCTTCACCTTTTTCAGCTTGCGGTCGTCCGCGTATTTCACCGCGATTTTGCGGCAGACGGTGCCCACAGTGCGCTCCAGCGTCCTGACGCCCGCTTCCATGGTATATCCTTCGATAATCGCGCGCAGCCCGTCGTCGGTAAACTCCGCATTCTCGTCCGTCAATCCGTTTGCGGTCAGCTGCTTGGGCACGAGATACCGCCGCGCGATTTCCTTTTTCTCTTCCAGCGTATAGCCCGACAACTCGATGATCTCCATGCGGTCGCGCAACGGTCCCGGAATGGTGTCCAGCGTATTCGCCGTCGTGATAAACAACACCTTGCTCAAATCGTACGGCACTTCGAGATAACGGTCGCGGAAGGTGGAATTCTGCTCGGGGTCGAGCACTTCGAGCAGCGCGCTGGAGGGGTCGCCGCGCATATCCGAAGAAATTTTGTCGATTTCGTCCAGCAGGAACACGGGATTGACCGAGCCGGCGTTTTTCATGGCGTAGAGAATGCGCCCGGGCATCGCGCCGACGTAGGTACGCCGATGTCCGCGCACCTCCGCTTCGTCCTTGACGCCGCCCAGGCTCATGCGCACGAATTTGCGGCCGAGCGCGCGGGCGATAGAGCGCGCGATACTCGTTTTACCGACGCCCGGAGGGCCGACAAAGCACAAAATGGGCGCTTTCATATTCCCCGTCAGCTTCAGCACGGCAAGGTATTCGGTAATGCGTTCCTTAATCTTTTCGAGGCCGTAATGGTCGGCGTCGAGCACCTGCACGCAGTCGGAAAGCTTTTCGGTGTCCGTCGTTTCCTCGTTCCAGGGCAGATCGAGTATCCAGTCGAGATACCCCGTAATCACCGTATATTCGGGCGAGGCGGACTGCATTTTGTCGAGGCGGTCAAGCTCCTTGAGGCACTTCGCCTCGATCTCCACGGGCAATTTTTTGGCGAGGATTTTTGCGCGGTACTCGTCCTCCTCCTTACCGTCGTCCCCCAGCTCCGTATGGATCGCTTTCAGCTGCTCGCGCAGGAAGTAATCCTTCTGCGAGCGGTCGATATTCTGCCGAACGGCGGAAGCGATCTTCTTTTCGATTTTGGCAATCTCCAACTCGTCGTTGAGGCAGCGTTCAAACCGCTTCAGCCGTTCGATGACGGATTCCTCCTCCAACAGCTCCTGCTTGACTTCGAGCCGCACGCGCATGGCCGCCACGGTCATGTCGATATAGGCGTCGGGGTCGGAACAGGCCTCCAGCTGCGCGAGAATATCCTTGCCGATTTTGCCGTCGGCCAGAAGCACGTCCCGCACCATCTCTCGCGCCGTGCGGAAATAGGCCTCTTCGAGAACCTCGTCGCCGTGTACGGACACAATCTCGTCGGTGACCGCATAATAGTACCCCGATTCGAACTGCACCGAACGGGCGCGGGCGCGATAAACGCCCTCCGCGAGGACGCGCAGAGTGCCCCCGGGAAGCTGCGTCACCTGTTTGATTCTCGCCACCGTCCCGACGGTATAGATATCGGCCGCGGTGATTTCGTCTTTTTCCGTTTCGCGCTGAGCGCAGATAAACAACAGACGGTCGGCCGACGCAGTGGCGCGGTCGATCGCTTTCAGGGTAATATCCCGCCCGACCTCGAAAGAAGTGAGCGTATTGGGAAAAGCCACCTTGCCGCGAAGGGGCACGATGGACAATATATTCGTTCGTATCGTTTGTTTTTCCGTATAATTTTCCATATAATTATTTTTACCCCTTTAGCAGCCTTTTCAAACAAATTTTCCTCACGGCTTTACAAATCGGCTTTTTCTAAACGACCGAAAAGCTCTTTCGCTTTTATTATAACGCGGGCGACAATATTCGAATGGAGCGCGAAAATATCGATAAATGCTTCGTGCTTCCGCATTTCCGCTTCTATTATAGCATAACTGACGTTATGTTTGAATAAGGCGCGGAAATAACCGCAAATGCTTCGTGCTTCCGCATTTCCGCTTCTATTATAGCACACTGTATGCGAAAAAGCAAAGAAGTTTTTCCGAAAATTCTTTCACATTTCCGCGCGCTCGCGTCGTCTGGTGTCGAAAAAAGGATTTTATAAAAATGCAACAAGACAAACAATTTTTTCTACTTTATAAACGAACGGCGTTATTTAACTTTTTCCTTTCTATTTTTAATTTCAGTATTGACTTTCATTTTTTAATATGTTATACTGTATATGAAAATAATTTTCATCTCTATTTTATAGTATAATTTATACAAGACGGTAACGGAGGATTAAATGAAGAAAAAGGCATTGAAAATCGTACTTCCCCTTTCCCTTGTCGCCGTTTTGTTGATCGGTTTGCTGGTCTTTCACCTTATCCCTCCGGAACAATCTAATTTTCGATTTACTCTAAACGCCCATTATCTTGATGAAAACGGATATCTTATAGACGACGCAGACACTTATTCCTATGAGGACTCTCGGAGAGAAGAAAATAATTCTTTAACCTGCCCTGTCGGCAGTACCATTCAATTCAGAATGATGATGGGGCAACAGGACAAAAGGTGGTATAAAACCGTTTATAGAGGCACACAGTTTATCGATGTAGAAATTTCCAAAGGAGAAACCGTTTTATACACTCCGGATTTTTCGGAAAAACACTCTCGCACCCTGCCGAACCTTATGGGACGAAAAACGCTTTGGTCTGTAGCAGATTGTTATAATTCCTACACGTTCGCCGAAGCGGGGACTTATACCGTAATCGCCCGCTCGAAGTTCAAGACCAAGGGCAAAAACTTCGGCTGTTCCACTTATCCCTTGACGATTATCGTAGAATGACGTTTAAAAGGCTTATACCTTCCGCAAAAGAGAAAGGCGGTACGGAAAATTCCGTACCGCCTTTCTTTTTACCGCACTTCAGGCGGACTTTTGCTTATAAATCACCTTGGGCCGCGCGCCGTCGGTGAGACATTCCTTCGTGACGACCACTTCCTCCACATCGTTTTCGGACGGAATCTGATACATCACGTCGGTCATCACCCCTTCGATAATCGTGCGCAGTCCCCGCGCGCCCGTCTTTAAGCGGATCGCCGTCTGCGCGATTTCGCGCACCGCGTCCTCTTCCACAGTCAGCTTGACGCCGTCGATGCCCACCAGCTTCTGATACTGCTTGATGATGGCGTTCTTCGGCTCGGTCAAAATTTTCACCAAGGCGTCCTCGCCCAGCGGGTCGAGATTGACCACGATGGGCAGCCTGCCCACAAATTCGGGAATCAGCCCGAACTTGGTCAGATCCTGCGGCTTCACGTCGTCGAGCGCGGCGTAGTCCACTTCGTCCGCGCCCAGCTTCACCTTGCCGCCGAAGCCGAGCGTCGTGTCGTCCTTTCTCGAGGCCACGATTTTATCCAGCCCCACGAACGCCCCGCCGCAGATAAACAGAATATTCGTCGTGTCGATTCTGAGACACTCCTGCTGGGGGTGTTTTCTGCCGCCCTGAGGGGGAACGGAAGCAAGCGTGCTTTCGATGATCTTCAGAAGCGCCTGCTGCACGCCCTCGCCCGATACGTCGCGGGTGATGGAAACGTTTTCGCTCTTGCGCGCAATCTTGTCGATTTCGTCGATATAGATGATGCCGCGCTGCGCGCGCTCGATGTCGTAATCGGCGTTTTGAATAAGCTTCAAAAGGATATTTTCGACGTCCTCTCCGACGTACCCCGCCTCCGTAAGCGTGGTGGCGTCACTGGTGGCGAAGGGAACGTTGAGGATCTTTGCCAGCGTGCGCGCAAGCAGCGTTTTACCGCACCCGGTGGGCCCGAGAAGAAGAATATTGCTCTTCTCGATCTCTATCTCGTCCTCCGTCTTTTTCGTCTTTACAAGCGCGTTTATGCGCTTGTAGTGGTTATACACGGCGACGGAAAGCACCTTCTTCGCCTTGTCCTGACCGACGATGTATTTGTCGAGTTCCTCTTTTATCTCGGCGGGCTTTTTCAAAGGCACTTCTTCCGCCTTATCCTTCTCGATCGTCTCGTCCACCATCGCCTTGCAGATATCCACGCAGTCGTCGCAGATGAACACCCCGTCCGGCCCCGCGATGAGGCGGCGCACTTCCTCCTTCGATTTTCCGCAGAATGAACAGCGTTGTTCGTTTTTTTCCATGTGTCACACCCCGTTTTGATTAATTGAAAAATACCGCGCAAAGCCCGTTTGCAAGGAGCTTTGCGCGAGAATATTTTGTCTGTTCCGTTTTCGCCCGTCGCCTCAGCGTCTCACAAAAACTTTATCGATAAGTCCGTAAACCCGCGCTTCCTCCGCCGACATATAATTGTCCCTGTCGGTATCGCGTTCGATCGTGGCGAGATCCCTTCCCGTATTTTCCGAAAGGATACGGTTCATCTTCGCCTTGGTCCGCAGAATATGCTCCGCCTGAATTTTGATGTCGCTCGCCTGGCCCTGTGCGCCGCCCAAAGGCTGATGAATCATGATCTCCGAATTGGGCAGGGCGAAACGCTTGCCCCGCGCGCCGCTGGAAAGCAGAAACGCGCCCATCGAAGCCGCCATACCGATACAGATGGTCGATACGTCGCACTTGACGTAATTCATGGTGTCGTAGATCGCCATGCCCGACGTCACCGACCCACCGGGGGAATTGATATACAGATTGATGTCCTTGCCCGGCTCCTTGCCCTCGAGATAAATGAGCTGAGCCACCACCGTGTTGGCCACCGCGTCGTCGATCTCGCCGCTCAAAAAAATGATTCTGTCCTCCAAAAGCCGGGAATACAGATCGTACGAACGTTCGCCCGTACTCGTGCGTTCCACGACATAAGGGATCAAAACATTTTTTTCGTTCATTACTTGCTCTCCTCTACATACATTTCGTTGTTTGCCTTGAGGAAATCGAACAGCTTCGTGATGATGATGTCGCTTTTGATATAGTCGTACTGACGGGGATCCATGCCCTTCTTGTACTCCTCGGCGCTCTTATCCACCGACGCGGCCTGTTCGGCGACTTTCGCTTCCACTTCCTCGTCCGTCGCTTCTATCTTTTCGTCTTTGATGATCTGGGAAATGACGAGCTGGTTCAAAACGTTCTTTTTCGCCTGCTCCTCGTAATTCTTTCTGAACTCCTCTTTCGTCGTCTTGATAAAGTCGAGATAGTCCTGAAGCTTAAGCCCCTGATACATCAGTTGATACTCGAATTTCTGCACGAGGCCGTCGATTTCCCTCTCGATCATGGCCTGGGGGATTTCCGCCTCCGCCGTAGCCGAAATCGCGTCGAGAATGCTGTTCTCCGTCGCGTCGAGGGAATTTTTATCCGCCTGCTGCTGCAATCTTTCCTTGGTCTTGGCCTTGTATTCCTCGATCGTCTCCGAGCCCGTCGCGTCCTTGATAAAGGCGTCGGTCAGCTCGGGCAGCTCCTTGCCCTTGACGGAATTGAGCTTGACGGCAAACACGGCGTCCTTGCCCTTGAGCTCCTCGGCCTGATAATTTTCGGGGAATCTGACGTTTACGTCCCTGCTCTCGCCGACGTTCATGCCGACGACCTGATCCTCGAACCCGGGGATAAACTGTCCGCTGCCGAGGGTGAGGTCGAAGCCCGACGCCTCGCCGCCGTCGAATTTTACGCCGTCGATCGTGCCGACGAAGTCGATGTTGACCGTATCGCCGTTTTGGCAGGGACGATCGGAAACTTCTGTCTTGCGGGCGTTTCTGTCGAGCAGCCTTTCGATTTCCTTATCGACGTCGGCGTCCTCTACATTATACGCGAATTCTTTGATTTTCATACCTTTGTAGGAGCCGATTTTCACTTCGGGTCTGACGGGGGTCACGGCCACGAGGGTGACGCCGTCGTCGGAAAGATCGTCCACGGAAAGCTCGGGATCGCCCACCGCCGTAAACTTCTTTTCCTCCTTATCGAGAACGGTGCCGTAATTCTCGGAGAAGAGAACGTTGAGCGCATCTTCGAAAAATACGCCCTTGCCGTAGGCGTGCTCGATGACGTTTCTCGGCGCCTTTCCCTTGCGGAAACCGTTTACCGAATATCTTCCCTTCGTCTTGACGTACGCCTTGTTGAGGGCGTCCTTCCACTCGTCTGCGTCGAATTTCATCGTGATCTTCATCGTGCTTTTTTCTGCGGCTTTTGTTGTGTACTTCATAATATCTTTCTCCTAAAATAATGCTTCTTTATCTCTTGAACTCTTTCGGCGGCAGAGCTTCTCTCCGCCGTGCAAGCTACATTTTATCATATTCTTACGAGAAAAGAAAGCATTTTCGTTTACAATTTGCGAAATTTACGTTATAATTTATAGAAAACACCCCGCCGTAAAAATCTTTTCGACCCGTTTCGGGCTTTTTCTCCCTTTCGGGGGCGGTTTACAAGGAGGAACAGGATGCCTCAGGACGCATTTCATATCCGCCGGTCGGCGGCGGAGCTCGACGCGCTTTTGAAGGGCGGAAAAATCAACCGCGTGTCGCAGGCCGACAAGGACGAGGTTACCTTTATTATATACACGGGAAAGACGACGGTTAAACTCGTTTTGAGCACAAACGCCTCAAACGCCCGCGTCTGTCTGTCGCTGACGGAAAAGGAGCCCGCTCCCGTCGCGCCCAATTTCTGCATGCTTTTGAGAAAGCACCTGCTCGGCGCGGAAATACTCTCCGTCTCCCAATACGCCTTCGAACGCATCGTCGAAATCCGCCTGCACTGCACCACCGATTTTTCCGAGTGCGAAAGGGTGCTGCACTGCGAAATCATGGGCAAGTATTCCAATCTGATCCTCACCGAAAAGGGAGTGATTTTGGGCGCGTTAAAAACCTCCTCTCTCGAGGACAACGCGCGGCGGGTGCTGCTGGCGGGCGCGAAATACGCTTATCCCGAGCCGCAGGATAAGCTTTCCCCCTTCGACGGGGAAGGTTTGAAGGAGCGCACGGAAAGCTTTCTCTCCCTCCGCGCCGAAGGCGCTTCCGACGAGGAGCTTGCGCGGTTTCTCTTCGAAAACGTCGCGGGGCTGGCCCTGCCCACCGCGCGGGAGCTGCTGCGGTTTCGTCCCCGCGGAACGCCCGTCTGGGAATTCGTCGGGGAATTTTGCGAAAATCGGCCGTGCGAGCCTTGCGTAAAATACGAAAACGGAATCCCCGCGGACTTTTTCTCCTTTCCCGTCGCGGGCGGCGCGCCCGCCCCGTCCCTGAATAAGGCCGAGGACGAATATTATACGTTCAAAGAGACGAAACGCGCTTTCGAGGACAAGAAGCGGAAGCTGGAAGCCGTCGTCCGCGCTTTGAAAAAGAAACAGCAGAAAAAGCTGCAGGACACGCTGGAACGGCTGAAGGACTGCGAGGACATGGAAGCCGAACGCATCAGGGGAGAGCTTGTCACCGCCAACCTCTGGCGGCTGGAAAAGGGAATGGCGGAATGCGAGGCGGAAAATTGGTACGCGGAGGGCGAAAGGGTAAAGATTCCGCTCGACGTCAGGCTGACCCCGTCGCAGAACGCGCAGAAATACTTCAAGGCCTACGCCAAGCGCAAGCGCACGCTGGACGCCCTGCTTCCGCGGCGAAAGTCGGAGGAGGACGAGCTGGAATACACGGAGAGCGTGTTTGCCTCCCTCTCCGCCGCCGACACGCGGGAGGATCTGAAAGAAATCGAAGCGGAGCTTATTTCGCTGGGCCTCGTCAAGCCGCAGAAAGAACGGGCGGGCGGAAAGAAAAAAGATACCCCCGTCCCTTTCCGCGAATATACATTCGGAGGTTTCCGCATTTTCGGAGGCAGAAACAATCTGCAAAACGACAGACTGTTAAAGAGCTGCTCGCCCGCCGATATCTGGCTGCATACGCAAAAATACCATTCCTCCCACGTCGTAATCGCCACGGAGGGGAAAAAGGCGCCCGACGAGGTGCTTGCGTTTGCGGCGGAGGTGTGCGCCTATTATTCGGACGGACGGGCGGGCGGAAAGGTGCCCGTCGATTACTGCGAGCGGAAATATGTGAAAAAACCGCCTAAAGCAAAGGCGGGTTTCGTGACGTATTCAAATTATAAAACGCTTTTGGTGACGCCCGACAGGCACGCGGAGTCGCTTTCCGAACGGACGGAATAAACCGACGCTTTTTCAAAATGCCCGCGGGCGTTTTTATAAAAAACTTTTCGTCTGCGCGCCCCGTAACAGGGGCGCATTTTTTATCTTCCGAAACGGATCGACCAATAGTTCGGGAAATGCCCCGTCACCAGCATACCGCCGATCATGATGCAGTAATCCGCGGCGATCAGCACGCCGAAGATCAAGGCAAGCCAAAAGCAGAGCTTTCGCGGCAGGCGCTCGAAAAAGGCGACCACGGGGCGGAACACGAAATGCATCAACAGGGTGATGCCCGTCGTAAACCCGAACGTGGTGGGAATACTCGTGTAGCGGGTGATGTGCAGGGGAATATTTCGGTAATCCCAGGCCTGTACGCCGAAGCATTTGTCGAACAAAAGCCCCACGCTCATCTCCCCGAAGAGAATGAGCACAAAGACGAGGGCGTAATACACGACGACGCGCAGAGCGTGATTTCGTTTAGTATTTTCGGGCAGAATACGCTTTTTGAAGATACGCATTTCGGTGGGCGTCCCGAAGACGAAAAACAATACGAAAATGCCGAAGCCGTAGGCGGCGAGGCAGGGAAGAATCTGATGTCTCGAATCGAGCACGCCGATTGCGAGCATACGGAATACGTTTTCCACGCACCAGCCGCAAAAAGAAGCTATGTACGCAACCAACAAAAGGCTGGTGACCCGCACGCCGAACAGCCGTTTTCCGGACGGAAGAGCGGGCTGTTCTCCCGATCTTTCCGCGGCGGCAGCCGCCTCTTTTTCCTCATTTCCCTCGTTTTCCCCTCTCGTTTCGGGAGACGTCTCGTTTTTCATATCCTTTCTCCAACACGTAAGCGGCGGCCGAAAGGCCGCGATATTTTGCAACAGCGGTTTTATTATACCACACTCTCCGCAAAAATGCAAGGAAAAAGGGCGGCACTATACAGAGTATGCGGCGCCCTTTCTTTTTGAACCTTTTTCAGCTTTTCAGTTTTCCGCAGCCGATTTATTTTGCGGGCAGACGGGTGACCGCGCCCAAAAACAGCGGGTAATTGTTTTCCGTATCGACGATCGCATAAACAAACGGCCGATCCAGCCGCACGACGTATTCCTCGGGCGCCGCGGATTCGCATCTCATGCCGATCCCCGTGACGGCGGCCGCTTTCGTCCCCGCCGCATCGACCTCGATCCGCGTCTTGTGTATCACCTCTCCGATATAGGCGTCGGGGAGCAGACCCGAAAAGTCCGCTTTCTCCCCGTCGAACGCCGCGGGCATGCCCATCTCCTTCAACAGCGCGCAGGCCTCGAGCTCGAAATCGTAAGAGAACGCGGGTAGCGTGCATTTTACGGCGACGGGCGTGCTCTTATCGAACAGATTTTTCCATTTTGCCGCGGACATGGCAGCCACATATTGCGAAATCGTCACGCCCTCATCGGGAAGGAACGCCGCAAAGGCAAACTTCCCGCCCTTGTAGGGTTTAAGAAATCCCGTCGTGTTTTCGTCGGAAAAGTACAGCCCTTCCGTCGAGTTCATCATATCCACCGTGGAAGCGCTTCCGTCAAGGGAAGTAAACCTTCCGTCGGAAATCGACTTTTTCTCGTACTTTTCCGCCCATTCGCCCGAAAAGTAGAGCGCGTTGATGAGGTACATAAACGTATCGGGACTTATTTCGTCGATCAGCTTGTCGATCATGCCCTCGGTTTCGTTTTCCGTCCAAGTGTTGATATCCTTTATCGTGGTCTGATCGAACGGCGCGGAAAAAATCTGCGCGTCGTAGTAATCCTTATTCGTCTGCAAAAAATCCCGATTTACGTGCGGCGTAACGTTGTCCCTGACCCAGATGGAATCGGCAAGCGAAAGGGTGATCTCCTTGCCGCTTTCCCCCTCGAGATAGCTCATATAGGACGAAAGCCCGCCGTTTATGTCCGCGAGCGGCGCGCCCAGCACCTCTTCCATCTCCGAAAGCGTGTTCCCGCCCGCCCCGTTCGCCGTCATTGACAAAGCAACGGCCAGAGACAGCGGCGAAACGAGCGTGTTCGCCTCTCGAAAGGAACGCTTGAAAAATTCCGTCGCAAAGCCGATATTCTTTTCCGTAAACGACGCGGCGACGCCCCCTTCCTTCACCTTTGCGTCCGCGTTCAGCGCCGCCGTGAGGCTGACGGTATTTTCCGAAAGCGGCTTGGGTTTATAGCCGTCACCGCACGCGGCAAGGCTGCCCGCCGTCAACGCGACGGCCAACGCCGTACATACGCGCCCCGCCCTTTTTGGATTACTCATACGATTTTCCTCCTTTTGCTCCTTATTCTTATATTTCCCCATCGGGGGCTTTCTACTCCTAAAGACGAAAAAAAGAATCTGTCGGTTGCAGTCTTTACAAAAAAGTTTTCGCTTCGGGAAATGAATTTTCTTCACGCCTTAATCACGGGGCAGAGCTGCTGCAAGAAGCTTTTTCGGATGCCCCCCGCGTTTAATCAAGGAGCGCGGCCGTTTGAGGATTTTTAGGACTGACAATCCGCGCTTAGTCGCGGAATTCTACTCTTTCGGGGAATTTTAAGGCTGAAAATCCGTCTCTTAGCGATGGAGCGCGGCGGTTTGGGGAAACTTTTTTCAAATAGGCAAAACCGTCCCTCAAACGCTTGCTTTTTCGCGCGTTTCCGCTATAATGATAGCATTGAATATGAGCAAAAACAGGACCTTTATGAAATCTTCGAAAAACTTTCTCGAGACGGATGCGCCGCTCAAAGTGGTACTCAAGCTTGCAATCCCCTCCATGCTGGCGCAGTTCGTCAATGTATTATATAGTATCGTCGATCGTATTTATATCGGAAACATGCCCGAAGTGGGCAAGCTTGCCCTTGCGGGCGTGGGCGTCTGCGGCCCCATCGTCACCCTGCTCGCCTCCTTCGGGACGTGGGTGGGGCTGGGCGGCGCGCCCGCCATGTCCATCAAAATGGGAGAAAAGGACCTCGACGGCGCGAAGAAAATTTTAAGCAACGGCGCCATGCTGCTCGCGGTGATGTCCGTCGTCCTCACCGCCGCCGTATTTGTCTTTAAGGAGCCTCTTTTGCGACTGTTCGGCGCGGGCGGAAACATTGCGGGCTATGCTTCCGATTACCTCTCCTGGTATGCCGCGGGCACGGTATTCGCCGTGGTCACCACGGGACTGAACGCCTACATCGTCGGTCAGGGACACGGCAAGGCGGGCATGGCCACCGTGTGCATCGGCGCAATTGCAAACATCGTCCTCGACCCGCTGTTCATTTACACCTTTCGCATGGGCGTCGCGGGCGCGGCGCTCGCCACCGTTCTTTCGCAGGCGCTTTCCGCGGTGTTTACGGTGCTGTTCCTGCTGGGCAAAAAGGTGGACGTGCGCTTAAGCTTCGGCGGCTATGACAAAAAAATCGTAGGCAGAATTCTGCTGCTCGGGCTCTCCCCCTTTCTCATCATCGCCACCGATTCGGTAATGATCCTCGCCCTCAACGGCGTGCTCCGTTCCTACGGCGGCGAACGCGGGGACGAGCTTATCTCCGCCGCCACGATTATGCTTTCGTTTATGCAGATCATCACCCTGCCCCTCGGCGGAATTTCGGGCGGCACCCAGCCCGCCCTGTCCTATAATTACGGCGCCAACCGCCCCGACCGCGTCAAAAGCTGCGAGGGCTGGATTTTGACCTTGTGCATCCTTTACACCGTCGCGCTGTTTCTCGTCGCAAGGTTTGCCGCGGCCCCCGTCGTAGCCGTCTTTACCTCCGACGCGGCGCTGAAAGCGGAAAGCGTGCGCTTTATCCATATCTATACGCTGATGATTATTCCGCTCGCCTTCCAATACGCTTTGGTGGACGGGCTGACGGGGCTGGGAATAGCGCCCGTGGCCATATCGCTGTCCCTGTTCAGAAAGCTTGTGCTTATGCTGACGCTCACCCTTACCCTGCCCCGCTTCCTGGGGGCGGAGGGCGCGTTTTACGCGGAGCCGATTTCCGACCTCGCGGCCGGGATCATTTCGACGATCGTTTTCTTCTGCCTCATCGATAAAATCCTGAAAAAACGGGATCGGGAGGTCCGTTCGAAAACAGGCGGCGAGCCGCCGTTACAGGCGCCGGAACGCCCCGCCGCGCAAGGATAAAAGGAACAAAGGTAAAAAAAACGATTATACGTCACGAAAATAGAGCGGACCTTAAAAAACGAAGCTACGGAGAAACGGAAATGAAAATCATTCAAATAACAGACAGAAATCCGTTATTGATAAAACAGTTGCTGAACGTGTGGGAAAGCTCGGTAAGGGCAACGCATCTGTTTTTATCGGACGAGGAAAGGGCAATTATCAAAAGCTACGTCCCGCAAGCGTTAAACGAAATCCCCCTCTTAATTGTCGCGGAAAACGAAAATCAAGTTCCCGTCGGCTTTATGGGGATAAACGGACAGCACCTTGAAATGCTGTTTATCGCCGAAAAAGAAAGAGGCAAAGGCTTCGGGAAAAAACTGCTTACCTACGGGATCGAACGCTGTTCGGTCAACGATTTGGCGGTCAACGAACAAAATCCGCTCGCCAAAGGCTTTTACGAATATATGGGCTTCAAGGTTTATAAACGGACGAAAACCGACGAACAAGGAAATCCTTATTCGATTTTATATATGCAGCTGACGAAATAATTTTTGGTTTTTAACTGTGCGGAAAAACAAACGCTTCCCATTCGTCCCCGCCGCGCAAGCATAAAAAAATCCCGGCGCCGCAGTTTTGCGGCGTCGGTTTTCGTTGTTGTCAAATGCGCCCCGTAAGGCGATAAAGTTACTCGGCAGCGGCCGTCTTTTCGACGGGATAAACGCTGACCTTCTTCTTGTCTTTGCCCATTCTTTCATACCGAACGACCCCGTCCGTCAAGGCAAACAGCGTATCGTCGCTGCCGATGCCGACGTTGGTACCCGGATGGATCTTCGTGCCTCTCTGGCGAACGAGGATATTTCCCGCAAGCACGTTTTGTCCGTCGCCGCGCTTGGGCCCGAGTCTTTTGGCCTCGCTGTCTCTTCCGTTGTGGGAAGAACCGGTACCTTTTTTATGAGCGAATAAACTGATGAATATCATTTTTATTTCTCCTTTTTCAGATTTTTCTTTCGGAGGGTTCCCTGCCCGTCCGAAAGCCTTGGCGGTTAAAGCTCGATCTTTTCGATTTTGACCGCGGTGTAGGGCTGTCTGTGGCCCTGCTTTTTACGCTCGTTTTTCTTGGCCTTATACTTAAAGACGATAATCTTTTTGGCCTTGTCCTGCTTAACGACCGTAGCGGTGACCTTCGCAGCGGCAGCTTCCGCGCCCGTCTTGATACCGTTTCCGTCGGAAACCATCAGCGTGTTGAAGGATACGGTTTCGCCTTCTTTGGCGGCGAGTTTTTCCACGCGAACGACGTCGCCCTCCGCCACCTTATACTGTTTGTTTCCGTTTTCGATGATAGCGTACATAGTTTTTACCTCCTCTTTCCAGTCTCGAAGAACCCGAGGCGGGCGCTTTTTACGGAAATTTTTCCATAAAAGCGACGCTTAAAAAAGCCCGTTTCTATCGGCTCGGACTATAATATACCATACCCGCGCGGAATAAGTCAAGCATTTTTCTCTTTCTTTCGCATATTTCCCGTAAAAAAAGCGAAAACTTACGAGTAAAAGGAGACGATAGTTATGGAAGTCAAAAAGAGCGAAGAAATTTTAGCGGAAATTTACCGCAACTGCCAGCTTGCCCTCGAGTCGATCTCGGACATTCTGCCCGAAATAGAGGATGAGGGGATCAAAGCGGAGATCCTGCGCCAGCACGAGGAATACGAAAAAATCTGCGGCAGGGCGGCCTGTCTCGCCCGCGATAAGGCGCTGGAATTAAAGGAACCCAATCCCATGAAAAAGGCGATGATGTGGGGCTCGATCAAAATGAACACCCTCACGGACAATTCCCGCGCGCACATCGCGGAAATGATGATCCAGGGCACCGTCATGGGGATCACCTCCTTAAAGACCTCTCTCAGCGAGCTGCCCAAGGACGACGACGAGGAGATTACCGCGCTGTTAAAGGACTTGATCGCCCTCGAAGAGGAATTTGAAAAGAAGCTGAAAACTTTTCTGTAACTTTTCAAGGCAGAAGAAACGAAAGCTTTTCAAAATTTTATCAAAAAGCGGCCCGTGCAAAATTGCACGGGCCGCTTTTCTCGATGCTTCCCTTCGTCGGCTTTCGGATCAATACAATATCTGCGCCTTATCGGGCAGATGCAGCACGCCCGAATTGTCCCCCCGCACCGAATACTGCGCCTCTTGAAAGGTTTTGTGCGGAATCATATACACCCGCTTGTCCCGCCAGATGGTATTCACTTCGCCCGAGAGCAGGCCCTCGCCGAGTATCCGCCGCAGAATTCCCTCGTTCAGCTCGACCACGGCGGCATGGTAGCCGTTTGCGAAGCAATCGAGGATATCCGAACGGATACGGGTGATGACGAAAATGTCCTCGGGGACGTCGCCGTTTCCGCGGCAGTGGGGACAGGGCTTGACCAGGTACGAAAGCACGTCGCACCCCACCCGCTTGCGGGTAAACTGCGTCAGGCAAAGCTCGCTCATCGGCAAAACGTGACACTTGGCCTTATCCCTGGACAGGCACTCGGTCAATTCCGCGGTCACCGCTTCCCTGTGCGCCTCCTCCGTCATGTCGATAAAATCCACCACGACGATCCCGCCGATATTCCGCAGGCGTACCTGCCGCGCGATCTCCCGCGCCGCGGCGAGATTCACCGAAAACACGGTGTCCTCAAGACGGGTGTCCCCGACAAAGCTACCCGTGTTTACGTCCACCACCGTCATCGCTTCCGTGCGGTCGATCACCAGATATCCGCCGTTGTCCAGCGGCACGGTCGGCTGAGCCGCCGCAAACACCAGCGGCGAAATTCCGTATTCGCGCATCAGTGCGCGCTTGCCCGTATAGTGGATCAGCTTTCGTTCGGAAATATCCCCGCGCAGGCGCGCCAGCTTCAAAAGCCGTTCGTACAGATCGTCGTCGCCCACGTACATGGCCGTCACGTCGTCCCCCATGCTGTCCCGCATGACGCGCACGGGCAAATCGAAATCCTTATACAAAACCGCGCCCACGGCCGCGCCCTTTGCAAACTCCCGCATGTCCCGATAGAGATTTTTAAGATACTCCGCCTCCGTTTTCAGCTGCTTGCGGGTGACAAACGGCGCCTGCGTGCGCACGATAAACCCTTCCCCCTCCCGCTCGCGCATCCTGTCGGCCGTAAACAGCAGATTTTCGCGCAGCTCGGGATCGGTGATCTTTCTCGAAATACCCACAAAATCGGTATTGGGCAAAAAAATGAGGTTTTTCCCCACAAAGGACAGGTGCGTGGTGACCTTGGCGCCCTTGTTTCCGCGCGGCGGCTTGGTCACCTGAACGATAATCTCGTCCCCCTCCTTCAGCTCGGGCAGCTGAGGCCCCGACCCGCCCATGGTGCCGTCGTATTTGGAATAATCGGTATAGGTTTCCTCTATGGAGAGATAGCAGTTTCTTTCCAGCCCGCAGGAAATAAACGCGGCCTGCATGCCCGCGAGCACGTTCATAACGCGCCCCTTGTAGATATTGCCCACGATTTCGCCGTTTTTTTCCTTTTCCGCGGCAAATTCCGCAAGCTTACCGTCCTCGAGGAGCGCGACAAACTGCTGACCGCAATAGCGGTCGAAAAACCATTCTTTTTTCATTATCGTATATCCGAACCTTCAAATGACTTACAAATCCAAAAAAGCAGCGGATAAAATCGCCCGCTTACACATTGTTCACACACTAAAGCGTTATTCGACTCATAGTATAGCATACAATGCGCGCTTTTGCAAGGGGGTTTTGAAAATTCGTATGCGTTTTTTTACATTTTTTACAAAAAATCCCCGATCGGCTCGTATATGCCCGCTTGGGAAAAGATTTCCGCGAGTTCGTCCTGCCGAATTTCCCCGAGATAATTTTCCCTTTGGTCATAGACGTCCAAAATGAGATATCTGCCCTGTTCGATAAACCCGACGGCGCGTTTCAGAGAGCACGTTTCCTCCACCGCCACGCGGCGGATCTCGACGCCGCGCCTGAAGGCCGCTTTTGAGGAAAAATTGATTTTTCGGTATTTCGCGTCGTCGTTTTTGGGGTTTCCGAACGCCCCGACGGCGAGAAACAGCGAAAAGGCAAGCAGAGTGAAATTCGGCGTCTTTCTGACGCAGAGCGTCACAAACGCGGCCAGCAGACCGGCCGCCAAAACCAGCGTGATCCCGCGGCAGATCCGATTCACCTTTTTTTCATCGAAGTGCATGGCGAGCGCGGCTCTCAGCACTCTGCCTCCGTCGAGGGGGTAGGCAGGTATGAGATTAACCAGGGCGACGGCGAGGGAAACATAGCACGCCGTGTCCGTAAACGCATACGCCGTCGGATAAATCCACCATAGCGCGGCAAACCCCGCCGCGGTGACAAGGTTGCACAAAGGCCCCCACACCGCCACGAAAATTTCGTCCTTGAAGCTGATCCCAGACAAATCGCCGTCGATCACCGCGCCGTACGGCATCAGCACGACGCGATCCAGCCGATAGCCCAGCTTTGCCGCAGCGAAGGCGTGCGCGCATTCGTGCTGAAGCGCCACCAGGGCGCTGAGCAAAAACAGCGGCAGTTCACCGATAAAACAATAATATACGCCCAGAAGCAGAAACAGCGGATGTACCTTCAGCGCTTTTCGGACGCGGCGGGCGCGCGTTTTGCGGCGTTTTATGCCTTGCGGGCTTTGTACGCCGTCTGCGCGCTGCGCGTACGGTGTGCCTTGTACGCACTGCACGCCTCGTGCGCGTTTTTTGCTTTTCGCGCCGTCTGCTCCCGCTCGGAAAACTTCGTCTCCCGCCCCGCCGACTTTGGGATTTTCCACGTTCGTCCGCCCGTTCCCTATATCAGCTCTCCGACGAGTTTACCCACGTCAGGCAGTTTTCGCTGTCCACGGTGTAGCAGTTGAGAAGCTCGTCGTTGGAATACATCGTGACGCGCACGGCCGTTTCTCCCTTCGAGAAGCCCACGGGAACGTTGGAATATACCTTGTCGCCCACGGCATAATATACGTAGTCGAGGCCGCCGATAACGCCGTAAAAGCTGTTTGTATGCGAAATTTTCACGTCGTAAGTGCCGTCGGAATTTTTCGTCACCTCGGAGATTTTCCCGTCAACGGCGGGATAGACGCAGCATTCGTCCGTAAAGGTAAGCACGCCCGTGGGAGAGACGGTGATTTCCGCGTCGGAAAGCTCGCTGACGACGCCCGTCAGGGTAAAATCGGAATACACCCTCGTATCCTCTTTTTCCGCTTTTGCGGGCATTAAGCCGCGGAAAAACGTGTTGATCGCGCTGGTGGGCATAAAGACGTTGGTGAGGAAAATTCCGCCGCACAGCAAACAGGCTACCGCGAATTCCACCGTAAGAATAATGCCCGATTTACGGCTTTCTTTCGGCTTCGTCAATGCCATGGTGCCGTCGTTTTCCGAAAAGTCCTCTTCGTCGTTTTGGAAGTCGGCGTATTCGGGCTGATCCTTGGCCGCAAACCAGCGCCGCTTCTTTTTCGCGCGCCTGCCGCCTTCGTCGGATAAAAGAACGGTGTCCAGACGTTCGCCGCCCTCGGCGTAAGCGTAGGCGCCGAAATCGGGTTCTGCGAGGGGCGCGTTTTGAGCCGCGTCCTCGAGCGCGGCATTTTCCGCCGACGCATAAACGGGATTTTGCTCCAGCGCGGACGCGGGCGCGGACTCTATCGCGGCATCTTCGGGCGCGTAAGAAGCGTTCCCCACGCGGTTGTTGACGCGGGAGATAAGGCGTTCCTTGAGATTGGGCTGATTTTTCCCGCGGACGCGGCGATTCTTTTTCTTCACCACATTGACCGTAGAAACGGGAATTTCCAACATTTCGGCATATTCGATTTCTTCGTTCATAAAAAAATCTCCTTTTTCCTTTCGGTATCGTTCTGCTTTAATCTATGAGGGCGGAACGCGATTTATAACATGGGAAAAAGAAATTTTCGCAAAGACTTTTGTCGAAAATGCAAAAAAAGGTTGTCTCACGTGCCGATTATATTCGTTTGCCCCGATTTTTTGTGCCGAAATATAAAAATTTATTTTTCTTGACGCAGGCGGGAAAGAATGGTTTCCAATTTCATATAGCCAAAAAGGTCTTGAATTTCTTCGGGGGAAAACCCAAACTCATATAGAGGAAGAATATACTCGGTTGGATTTCCGCTTTCAGCGTAGATAAAGCCGTGAAATTGCAGCCAGTAAAAGACGTTTTTGACGGATAAATCCAGACGGGCGGCGATCCCCTCGACCGTTTCCCCCTGTTTATAGAGCGGAATAATCCGTCGCGCCCGTTGCCGAAGCGAAATTCCCTTTGCGGAGGAGACTGTTTTTTCGGGGGAATGGCAAACGGGCGGTTGTGCGGGAGTGGGCGGTTTGATTTTCTTTTTGCGGCCGCGCGGGAGAGCGGGAACGGGAAAATTGTGGCTCCGCAAATGATTGCAGACGCTAGCACGCACTTTATAATGTAAAATTTCCTGGATCTCTTCCACGGTTTTTCCCTGTAAAAACAGCGGCACGATTTGCTCGCTTCGCTTGGGCGGAGGCGGAAGAACGATTTTTTTCGGTTTCGGAAGTTTCGGAGGCTTGGGGATTTTCGGGGGTTTTGGCGGTTTCGGGGGCAACGGAGGCCGTCCCCTTTTGGGCGCGGGCGTGATGGTTGTCTTTTCCCGCAGTCTATGTTGATGGATATAGCAGTAAACGGAATTGGGTGAAACGTAACCGAGCTGTTCGGCGACTTCCCTGACGGTTTTGCCCTCTTGAAGCAGAGGCAAAATTTTATTCGCTCTTTCTTTATTACATTCTCTACTCATACTTACTATTATAACAAAAACAAAAAAAAATTAACAACTTCTTTTCGCATATAGAACAAGTTCATTTAGCAAACAACAGGTTTACTTGTAATAAAATATAAGTATATTGGAGATATAAAAGTATGAATGTGCAAGAGAGGATTGACAAATTAAGGATAAAGAAAGGCTGGTCTCAATCTTATCTTGCCACACAATTAGGGGTATCTCGAAATACAGTATATAGTTGGTATGGGAAAAATCCTTCTACTCCAAAAACCGAAACCATACAAATTTTTTGTGAAACTTTCGAAATAACTTTAGCTGAATTTTTTGCTGAAGTAGATTTTAATAAAATTTCCGCAGACGAAAGCGTTCTGCTGGAATTATATAGACAACTTCCTAAAAAATATAAAGAAAAAGTATTGGATATATTACACTCTTTTATAGAATTATAAACGCCGTAAAAACAAGCATACTATTAAAATCTGCAATGTGTATTTGGCAAATATAAAAGCGACTTGATATAAAATATATGTATAGATAGTAAAAGCTGGAAGGGATTATGACAATACAAGAAAGAATAGACAAATTACGCTTAAAGAAGGGCTGGACACAAACCTATCTTGCCGATCAAATAGGGATATCCCGAAATTCGGTATATAGCTGGTACGGAGAAAATCCTTCCACCCCAAGCACAGAAACGATAGAGGCTATATGTCAAGTTTTCAAAATTACACAAGCCGAATTTTTTGCCGAAGTGGATTTTGATGATTTACGTGCACAAGAAGCCGTTTTAATCGACCTCTTTCGTCGTGTTCCCGACAGCAATAAACAACAAATTCTTGAAATTGTGCGTGCGTTCGTAAATTTCAATAAAGCATAACAAAAGGGAAGGGGGGAGCCATGGCTCCCCCCTTCCCTTTTGTTATGTCCTTCCCCGCTTAAAGTATCTTTGTTTCTCCCACGTTCAGCCGCCGCACCCGCCCGCCGAGTTCGCCCTGCAAAACGCCGAACACCGCGTCGCCTACGCCGCAGGCGAAATAAAAGTCCGCTTTTGTAAATTTTCCCAGTTCGAAAGCGAAATTGCGCACCCATTCGAGAGAAAACAAAGTTTTCCCTTTCTTGTCCGTCAGTTCCAGCGCTCCCACCACGGCCGAAACGGGCCGCGAAAAGGTTTTTTCCGCGCGCTCCACCATCTGCCGCAGGCCCGCGTGCGCCCCGCCCACAAAAAGAACCGACGCGTCCCCTTCCGTCACCAGCAACGCCTGCTCGTGCGCGAACGTGTCGGGCACAAAATATTTGTCACCGTCCGCAAAATACCGCGCGTCCGTCGTCGCGCGCTTATCGGGCTTGAAATTGGAGAGCAAAGCGAGTTCGTCGTCGATCTTCAAAAAGCTTTTCGTAAACGAAAAACCTTCCCGCGACACCTTTTTCGGCACCGACACCGTCTTGTAATTCCAGCGCGATTTTTTGAAATAATGCGCCTCAAACGCGGACTCCCGCGCATAGAGTTTTGCGCCGACCAATCGGGGCCTGAGGGCAAGTAGCCCCCCGCCCGCGCCGAGGTGGCCGTGCGAAAGAATTGCCGCGTCCGCGGTTTCGGGCGCAAGCTCCAGCGCGGCGAGGTTGCCCGCCGCCGTCTTATCCCCGAAATCGAACATGCAGTTGTGCTCCGCGGTGGAGATAAACAGTCCGAGAGCGTGTTCCTTTTTCAAAGCGGGAGCCTCGCCGTATTCGCCCGCAAAAACCGTGATTTCCATACGCCGTCCCTTATTTATCCAACAAAAAGCCCCGCGCCTTCAAGGCGTACTCGATTCCGTCGAGAAGTTCCTCGCGCGCCGCCGTGACGGTGTGATAATGATACCCTTCCGTCACCACCATCAACGGACGGCTTTTGCCGCCTCCGATGCTCCGAACAAATTCCGCCGCCTGTACGCGGTTGGAAATATTCAGCTCCGCCTCGATACGGCCGTAAACTCTGTGATTGACGAAAACGTTTTTTACCGTTCCGCCGCCGTTTACGATAATTTCCAGCTCCTCCGCAAGCTCCTTTTCGGAGTGATACACCTTAAATACCCGCGCCGCCAGCCGTTTGGACGCCAAAATGTACCCGCGATTGGTCGAAACGATCGGCGCGCCCTCCGCCCGCAGAACCGCGATATCCTGCACGATCACCTGCCGCGAAACGCCGAAACGGTCGCCCAGCGCCCCCGCGCTCTGCGGCTCGTCCGTAGAACCGATCGCCGCAAGAATACGTTCCCGACGCTTTTCCCGCGCCATGTTGCCGACATTGTCCGTCATTTTTCCTCCCCCGTCCCCGCTTTTTTATTCTATCGGGTGCAGATTTTTCAAAGATATGTCTAAAATGGGCGCCGAATGGGTCAGCGCGCCGCTGGAGATATAGTCCACCCCGAGCTTTATCAATCGGGAAATGTTTTCGCGGGTAACGTTTCCCGAACACTCCGTTTCCGCGCGCCCCTTGGCCATTTTCACGGCCTCGGCCATATTTTCGGGGGACATATTGTCCAGCATAACGATATCCGCGCCCGCGTCCAGCGCCTCTTTCAGCTGCTCCGGCGTCTCCACTTCGATCTCAATTTTTCTGACGAAGGGCGCGTACGCCTTTGCCGCCTTTACCGCCGCCGCCACGCCGCCCGCCGCGCCGATATGGTTATCCTTGAGTAAAACGCCGTCCGACAGATTGTAGCGGTGATTGTTGCCGCCGCCCACGCGCACCGCGTACTTTTCAAATACGCGCATGTTTGGCGTGGTTTTGCGCGTGTCGAGAAGTTTGGTTTCGCTCCCCTCGAGAAGCTTCGCCACGGCGCGCGTGTAGGTGGCTACGCCGCTCATGTGCTGGAGATAATTCAGCGCGACACGCTCGCCCGAAAGCAGCACGCGGATATCTCCCGTCACTTCCGCTAAAAGCTGACCTTTTTTCACCTCGTCGCCGTCGCGGACAAAAAATTCCGCCGTCGTGTTTTCGTCCAACAGCTCGAACGTTCTCAAAAACACCCCGAGGCCGCAGATAACGCCGTCCTGCTTGCAAAGAAGCTGTACCTTGCCTTTTTTATAGTCGGGCATAACCGCGTTGGTCGAAACGTCCTCGCTGGTGATGTCCTCCTCCAATGCCATTCTGATCAATTTATCCGCCTGAAGCTTTTGCGTGATGGGATTCATTGTTTCCTTTGCTCCTTTTCTTTTTCTATCTCGCTTAAAACCAATTTCTTATATCTCTCGGCCAAGCCTTTTTTATCCTGATATTCGCGCTCGTCAAAGCCCTGTACCGTCCTTTTTTTCACGTCGTCCGAAAGCTGCTCGTAGGTATTGGAGATACGCAACGCGGCGCGTTTGGCAAATACCAGGCTCTCCAGCAGAGAATTGGAGGCGAGACGGTTTTTGCCGTGCACGCCGTTGCAGCAGGTCTCCCCCACCGCGAACAGGCGGGACATGCTGGTTTTTCCCTCGAGGTCGCTTTTGACGCCGCCCATAAAATAATGCTGGCCGGGGACGACGGGAATGGGCGCGTTAAACACGTCGTACCCCTCCTCCGCACAGCGGCGGACGATCGCGGGGAAATGCGCCCTTACGATATCGGGGGGAATGGTGCGCAGGTCGAGCAAAACGTGGTCGGCGCCGTCTTTTTCCATTTGGGCGTAAATCGCCGCCGCCACCACGTCGCGGGGCTGCAATTCGTCGGTAAAGCGCTGCCCGTCCGCGCCGAGTAGCACCGCGCCTTCGCCGCGCACGGATTCGGATATGAGAAAACGCCTGCCCCGTTTTTTTGTATAGAGCGTGGTGGGGTGGATTTGGATATAATCGACGTTTTCCACTTCGACACCGTGCTTTAAGCACACCGCCACGCCGTCGCCCGTCAGATTGCGATAATTGGTGGAAAAGCGGAACAGTCCGCCCACGCCGCCCGTCGCAAGGATCACGTAATCGGCGGACACCGCCTTGATCTCCCCCGTTTCTTCGTCGCGGAGCACAGCTCCCGCGCAGACGTTTTCCCGTTCGTCGCAGAGCAGATCGATCAGCGCGGTATAGGGCCGAATATGTACGTTTTTCAGTTTTTTCGCCTGCGCATAGAGACGGGAGGTAATCTCCCTGCCCGTGCAGTCCTCGTGGTACATGATGCGTTTCGCGCGGTGGCCGCCCTCGCGGGTATAGAGGAAATTGCCTTCTTTATCCGTCGAAAAACGCACCCCTGCGCACAGAAGGTCGGAGATCGTTTCGCGCGAGGAACGCAGCATGCACTCGACCGTGTCGCGGTTATTTTCGTAATGCCCCGCCCGCAGCGTGTCCTCGAAAAAAATATCGTGGTCGCCGTCCCATTTGAGGACGCAGATTCCGCCCTGCGCGAGGTACGAATCGCTGTGCTTCGGGCTTTCCTTCGAGATGAGAAGGATATCCTTGTCCCGCGGCAGAAACAGCGCCGCGTTGAGCCCCGCTACGCCCGCGCCCGCGATGATGATATCGTATTTTTCTTTCAGCTGCAACATACCGTTTTCTTCCATGAGTTTGTTCTATAATACTATACGCTTTTTCTTGACAGCTGTCAAGACATTTGTCTATTTTTTCTGCGCGCGGGACGAAAATATTTACGATTTATTCATAAGGCCGCCTGCCTAACGCTCCGCAATCGAAAAATTCCCGCGCCCGTAAAAATTTATCTTGGGGCACTTTCGAACATGTTTATTGTCCGTATGAAGTTATCTCAAACGCCCGACTATCCGAAAAACATCCGTAGTTTTTCCCATATGCCGCTATCTTGCGCCCGACTATCCGAAAAACGTCCGTAGTTTTTCCCATATGCCGTTATCCTGCGTCCGAACGCCCGAAAACGTTTGAAATTTTTTCTTGCCTATGCTATAATGAGGGGAAATATTTTACGCGAGGATATTTATGAAAATTTATCTGATCGGCACCAACACGATTTCTTTTGCAAACGATATAGATTTTTCCGACCTGAAAGCCTTCGGCGAGCTTCGCCTTTTTCCCTGTCTGTCGGCGGACGAGGTGATCGAAAGCTGCGCCGACGCGGATATTCTGCTCGTCAATAAAACCGACCTGTCCGCGCGCGTCATCGCCGCCCTTCCCCGTTTGAAATATATCGGTTTATATTCCACGGGCTTCAATAACGTCGATCTTTCCGCCTGCCGGGCACGCGGGATCGTCGTCTCCAACACGCCCGATTATTCCACCGAAGCGGTGGCCCAGCATACCGCCGCCCTATTGCTGGCGGGCGCGGGAAGTCTTTTGGACTACACGGCTTCCGTCGCGCGCGGGGATTGGCAAAAATGCGCCGCATTTTCCTATTATGATTACCCCATGGTTGAAGTGAGCGGTAAAACGCTGGGTATTTTCGGGTTCGGCAACATCGGAAAAAGAGCGGCGGAAATCGGCGCGGCGCTGGGCATGCGGATTTTGGTGCATACCCGCACGAAACGGGAAATGCCTTACGAATACGTCGAAAGGGAGGAATTATTTGCTCGCGCGGACTTTCTCTCCCTGCATTGTCCGCAAGGCCCCGACACGCTGCACATCGTCAACGGCGAGACGCTGTCGCTGATGAAGCCGACGGCCATACTCATCAACACCGCCCGCGGCGGGCTGATAGACGAAAGCGCGCTCGCGGACGCGCTGAACGGCGGCAGGCTGGCGGGCGCCTATCTCGACGTGCTTTCCGAAGAACCCGTCCGCCCCGAAAATCCCCTTTTGCGCGCGAAAAACTGCCATATCACGCCCCACGTCGCCTGGCAGCCCCGCGAAACGCGCTTTCGGCTCCACCGCCGCGTGGCAGAACATCTCGCCGCCTTTCTGGAAGGCCGACCTTACGACACCGTAACCGATTAAACCGTTTTTTCAGGCCGTACAGCGCTTCAAAAATATAAGGGCCGCGTAACGAAAACGCGGCCCTTATATTTTTACGACTCAAATTCTTTTGAGTATCTCGTCTCTTTTCGCGGCGTATTCCCCCTCTTCCAGCAATCCCTGCCGCTTCAATTCGGACAAGGCCTCCAACGCCTTATATACGTCTTCCGACGGACGCGTTTCCGCGTTTAAGTCCCCGCCGTCGGCTATTGCCGTTTCGGAACCTGAAGCGAAATTTTCCCGTCGATAGGGATTACGCCGCCTTTGCGATTGAGCGGAAACAAAAGCGCCCCGCTGGGGAGATTTCAAGGCCGCCGCCAAGACGATCATCGCCGCATAGCGAAAAATATTAAATAAAAAATCGCTTAAAAAGAAATAGTTGTTACGCACGGCCGTCAGCACGAAAATCAGCAGCCACTCGCTCACGGCGACAACGGACGCGGCAAGCAGAGGCGCGCCGCTTTTCAGCTTTCCAAGCGCAATGAGGACGAGAAATACCGCCAACGACGCATGGGAAAGAAATATCGGAAAATCGAAAGAATAGCCGAAAGAATATTTACTGTATAACATTTCCAGACGATAGACGCGGACGTTACAGAGCATAATCCACGCATCTATAAAAAACGCGATACAAACGGGCGCTACGCTCTTTTTCAAAAAGAACGCGGAAACGACCAGGCTCAACGCGCCCGCAATCTGCAGACAATAAGAGACAACCCGCCATAGGTTAACAAAATCCGACTGGTATGATATGGCTGCGAGGTTGTCGGGAAAAAACATCACAGGCTGAATCCGTTTGTCATAGACCAATACAAAGACGAACAGCCACACGGCGCTGAACGCCGCCAACAGCCCGAAAATAACGGGCGCCTTGGATTTTTCGGCAATATATGCGCATTCTTTTTTCATCGTTTTTTCAATCCTCCCCCATCAGATATTTTTCAGTATTTCTTCCCGCTTTGCCCTGTATTCTTCGTCGCCGATCAGTCCTTCCGACTTCAGCCGCTCCAACAGTTTCATTCTTTTTACGATGGCTTCGGTTTTATCTTCGGCGGCAGCAGGCGCTCCCGCGGAGACTGTCCCCATGGGCTTGGCGGGCATGGAAGCGTTTGGATTCATGGGCGCGGGCATCGGCCGTGCGGGAGCAGAAGCGTTTGGACTTATAGGCGCGGGCATCGGCCGCGCGGGAGCAGAAGCGTTTGACGCCTTGGGCGAAGCGTATGTAGGGCGGACGCTCGCAGGAGCAGGCGCTGAAGACGGAGCCGTCGGCCGCGCGGGCGGCGCATAAGCGGCCGAATAGGGATTTCGTCCATACTCCGCATAGGGATTGCCCTTTATGTTGGTAGCCGCAAAAAACTGTCCGCGGTTTCCCATCGGCGCGAAACCGTTTCCGACGGTCTCCGCCTGAAGCCGCGCCGCATATTCGGCGGGAGATTCCGTTCCCGCGGCGAGGACGAGAATTGCGATACACTCCAACTGAAAAGCAAAAAATCCCGACAGGTTTACGATTTCATATCTCCCGTTGTCCAGATAGAGGACAAAGGGCAGACTTTCTCCCAAAGTCAGCAGAGTGAAAAAGCCGAGCAAAACCGAGGATACGACGATCGCCGCGGTTTTTGTTTTCACGGCGCCCAGCCCCATCAGCAAAAGGGGCAGGCCCAGCGCGACGGCGATGAAAAACAGCAGGAGAAAAGCGCCCGCTTCCTCCGACCAAATGGAGCCGAACAATATTCTCCAGGTGCAACAGACGGCTAAAATTCCGCAGGGTACAACGGAGACGAGGAAGGATTTCCTCGCCAAAATCGGAGCCGCAATCAGTGAAGTCAAAAAGAACAGCCGCAACACCCACGAAGCGATCTCCGCAAACGCCGCAAAAATCGCCTCTCTTTCCATAAAATATAGAAATCGTCTGAAACCGACTAAAAATATACTTTGCGTCGTTCCGTCAATGCTGATAATATTCAACAAAAGCAAAAATACCGCAACGCCGCCCAAAACGGCCGCCGCGATGTGCGCGCCCGAATTTTTTCTCAATTTCAACACTGCTTTTTTCATCTCCTCACCTCTCATATCTGTTTTTGGCCGTGGCAATACTCGTAATACCAGCACCGATACGGTTCGTCGCACTGCGGCCCCACCGCGACGCACGGTTCCTCTCCCTGTTTTTTGAGCCTTGAAAAGTCCCAGATCTTTCTGTCCGCCGTTTTTTCAAACGTCCGCGCGGCCGACGTTACCTCCTCGATTTTGTACGCTTCTTCCCCCTCGCCGCGCAAAATGAGGAAGCATTTTTCCAACGGAACGCCGCTCTTTCGGATGAGAAAGCTCTGAAAGCCCAGATCGACGAGAAATTCCCGCCGCGGCGCGGGCGCGTTTTTCACTTCGTACAGCTCGTACCCCGTGGGTGTCTTTTTCAGGATATCCGCCGCGCAGTAATTTCCGTACCACGAAAACGCCGCCTCGCAAATGACGGGCACGCCCGCCAGCAGACACCGCTCGGTCGTTTCCAGCATTTTTTTATAGTCCAGACGCCCGTCCGCGCGGTAGGCCGTCGTTTCGACGTACTCGCCGAACAACCCCATTGCCTGATCCCCGAACTCGTTCCCCTCGTCGAGCCGCTTTTTCACCGCTTCGGGAATTATCTTTTCCAGCGGCTTATGACTGTCCAGCCACAGCATTTTCGGGCACTGAAGCCCGCGCACAAAATCCGTTTTCGTCACGCCCATCTTTTTCGCTCCTTTGCCCGCCGCCCCTTTATCCCATGAACAGGGCGCGAAAATGTTTGCAAACGCTCCGCGCCAGCACCTTTTCGCTTCTATTATAACACCTTTTTCCGCCTTCCGCAACCCTAATCTTAAAAATAGGTGAAATTTTTCGTATCGGGGTTGACAATTTGGGAAAAATGTGATACACTGCCCGACGGATACAAAATAAACACTCAAGGAGAATTACAATCATGAATCGTTTACAAGGCAAAACGGCCGTCATCACGGGCGGCAATTCAGGCGTAGGCGCGGCGGCGGCAATTTTGTTCGCAAGCGAAGGCGCAAACGTGGTCATCAGCGCGAGACGGCAGAACGCGCTCGACGAGGTGGCGGAAAAAATCAAGGCCGCGGGCGGAAACGTACTCACCGTGCCCACCGACATTTCCAAGGACGGAGACTGCAAGGCGCTGATGAAAGCCGCGGCGGACAAGTTCGGAAAAATCGATATCCTCATCAACAACGCGGGCGTTTTGGACACGGGTCTGAAAGCGATCGACAAGTATCTGGACGACGACGCCGAAAAGGTGATCGCGATCAACGAAGTGGGAACCATGCAATGCATCAGGGCGGCGCTCGGGTACATGGAAAGCGGCGCCTCCATCGTCAACGTCGCCTCGGTCGCAGGCTACAACGGGGGCGGCGGCGCGGTTTACGTCGCGTCCAAAGCGGCCATCATCGGCATCACCAAGCACACCGCCATGCTTCTGGCCAATAAATATATCCGCTGCAACGCGGTCTGCCCCGGAAACATCGTTACGCCCATGACGATGGGCCTCAATCCTGCTCAGCTGGATATGAACATGATGGGCGCCATGAATAAGCACGGCGACCTGTCTTTGAAGTCCTGTCAGGCCGAGGACGTCGCCAATATTCTGCTCTTCCTCGCCTCCGACGAGTCAAAAGCCCTCACGGGACAAATCATGGTGAGCGATTTCGGCGTAAACCTTTAATTTCGTAAAAACGACGAACCCCTCCCCGCATATTTTTGCGGGGAGGGGATTTTTATTGACGGTCTTTCGGTTAAAGATCCTGCTTCTCAAAATTCTTTTCCGACTTCTTTAACGTGATAACGGTCAGCGCAACAAACGCCGCCAGGCCCAAAAACAGCGTGACGAGCTTTGCCGTAAGGTGCTGCGGGTCGGGCGTATCCAGGACGTCCCGTACAAAAGGAAGGGCGTGCGCACAGGTTTCTGCGGCCACCATGTATGCGGCTATCGCGATGCTTGCGATCCCGAACGCTTTTCCCACCTTGACGGGATTTTTGAAATACAGCCCGAAAAATACGGCGTTAAACAGCCCCAGCATGGGCAGAGACAGCCCCAGAAGCGAAAGATTGGCGTCCATGCCCACGAGATTTTTTTGCTTGAGCGCGCTCTGCGACACGGCGACGAACAGGCCGACCAGCAACATCTGCGCGGCTTCCAACAATAGAGCGACGAGAATTCTCGCGCGCACGACGTCCCGTTTTTCCACGGGCAGGGCGACCGTATATTCGAGGTCCTTGTTTTCCCGCCCCGAAAGGCAGAGAAAAAATATCCCCAGCCCCGTATAGAAAAAGGTGACGTAGTAGGGATAATTGGGAACCAACACCAGCGCCGAAAGCGCCAAAAACAGCCAATTGGTCGGATGCAGAACGAGGGAGATTTCCTTTTTAAGCAGTTCTTTCATTTATTCGTCCTCCCCTTCCCGCCCCTCACGGTCGAGATGTACCATAATCGTCTCCAGATCGGCGTGGCGAACCGCCCCGCCCGCCGACCGCGCTCTTTCCGCATTTTCCGCAGAAACCAGAGCCGAATGTCCGATTTTGCTGCGCTTTACTCCGATCAGGGCCGCCCGAAGCTCGGGCGGAACCGCCTCAAACGCCGCGGGGGAAAATTCGGCCGCCGCATATTCGGAAATAAAACCGTCCAAAGCCCCCGTCGCAAGGATTTTCCCGCGGCGGATATATACCACGTCGTCGGCGCATTTTTCGAGATCAGAGGTAATATGCGTGGAGAAAAACACCGTCTTTCCCTCATCGGAGAGGGAGAGGAAGATATCCACCAGTTCCTCGCGGGATACGGGGTCGATACCGCTGGTAGGTTCGTCGAGGATCAGCAGCTGCGCGCCGTGCGAAAGCGCCAGCGCGAGCGCGTATTTCACCTTCATGCCGTCCGAGAGCTGCGCGGGCGTCTTGGCTTCGTCAAGTCCGAACTTTTTTATATATCCGTTATAGGCGTCCTCTCCCCAGTCGGGATAAAACGCCCGCGTCGCCGCGGTAATTGCCTTTAGTTTCTTGTGCGGATAATAGGAAAACCCGCCCGAGACGAAGCCTATTTTCTTTTTGATCTCCCGTTCGTGTTCCTTGAAATCCAGCCCGAAAAATTCAATGCTTCCCCCGTCGGGATGCACAAGGGAAAGCATGCATTTCAAGGCGGTGGTCTTTCCCGCGCCGTTGCGGCCGATAAATCCCGTAATTTTGCCCCGACGCAAGGCAAAGCTTGCATCGAGATCAAAGCCCGCGTAATGCTTTTCGAGATGCTTTACCGATAAAATTTCTTCCATTTCTCTCCTCTTCTCCGCGAAAGCCTTTCAGCCTTTTCGCTTTCTGCCGATACCGTTCTTTTCTGCTCATTCCCCTTTTCCGTTCTTTTCTTCGGGAATTCCTTTCGAAAACACCCTTTCCGTCCAGAATGAAAAACTCTCTTTGGGCGGAATTGCCAAACCCTGTTTTACGTCCCCGAGCAGAATCAATGTATCTCCCGCCTCGATCCCGAACACATCCCGCGCTTCTTTAGGAATGACGATCTGCCCTTTTTCCCCCACCTTTACCGTCCAGGCATATTTGCCTTCGGGAAAATTTCCCATATATGGCCTCCTTTTAGTATGATAAGTATGATTTGTATAACTTATTATACGCGTTTCTTTTTCTTTTGTCAAGCGTTTCGATAAAAATAAATAATAGCTTCCTCCAAGTATTTTTGGACGAAGCTATCGAAAGCATTTTATTTCAAGAATCACTTTTGAGCCATTTTAATACTTCCTTGACAAAGGGATATTGCCCATCGGAATCCTTTACGGAAGAGCCGTGACAATGTCCGCCGGGAAGTTCGAGGAAGCGAATATCCGCCTTTTGGTTAAAAGCTGAGACAGCACTGACGAAAAGCCGATTTTGTTCGGGACGGCAGGGCATATCTTCACGGTAGAACATCAGGAGCATGCGTGTAAAACGCGTATTATTATCGACGTAATAGAGCGGAGCATATTCGTCGATTCGCTGCAAGAGAGGATTATCTCCACGCTCTCGTTTGATAACGTTAAAGTGGGAAGTTGTTTGTGCGCTGTCGATAATCCAACCGGAAATCTCCTGCGGCGAGATACCCAAATCTTTAAGGTAACGAGGATTGAGGCAAAGCATTAAAGCAATCCAGGCGCCGGCGGACTGTCCCGATACAAAAATCTGCCCGTTGCCCGAAAAGCGTGAGATATTTTGCCGTATGTACGCTATTGCTTTGGCACAGTCGGTTATATAATCAGGAAAGGCTGCTCCGTCACCATATAAACGATAATTTACCGATACAAAACCGTATCCGCCGTCAGCAAAACTCTCCCCGATTTCCCGAAAATTTTCGTCGCCCTTGTCCCCGGCTTCCAGCCCGCCGCCATGGAAATAAACGATAATGGGAAACTCTTTTCCTTCGGGCAAATAGGCGTCGAGCTTATTTTCTTCCCCGCAGTCGTAAGCGATATCCAAAAGTCTTTTCATACTTTCCTCCAAGCGGGCGCATACCCCTTAACTTCCAAGCAAAAACATTGTCTATCCAACGCGATATTGGGAAATTAATAGGAGCATTATCCCAAATAAATATAGCATATTTCTATCTTTTTGTCAAGGTTATCCTCATTTTTCAAAAAGCCTCTATCATTCATTATACTTTATATACACAATCGAAGCTTTTATTTCAAGTCTCACCGATCAGCTTTTTCCGAACTACGCGATTGCCACATAGCTTTTATATAATAAAAGGCGAAAGTGCAACGCTTTCGCCTTTTTTCCGTCTGTTTTATATTACAGCACCACGACGGGCTTGATGAGGTCTTTCGGTTTGTCTTTCATCAGCATCAACGCCTCTTCCATATGCTCGAAGCCCTTAAAGCGGTGCGTAAGCAAACGGGAAGTGTCCAGCCGGCCGTATTCGAGAAGGGAGACAAGCTTTTCCATTCGCCGCCTGCCGCCGGGCATCAGCCCGCCCGCTATCGTCTTGTGGCCCATGCCGCAACCCCATTCCACGCGCGGAATACGGATAAATTCACCCGAACCGAGATAATTGACGTTACCGATTCGGCCGCCCGGCTTCAGCATCGTGACCGCCTGAATAAAGGTGTCGTTATCGCCGCCGGCAACCACCACCTTATCTACTCCCTTCCCTTTCGTCGCGTCGAGAATCTGTTCCACGATGTCGCCCGATCTGTAATTGATAATGTCCGTCGCTCCGTAATATTTCGCGGCTTCCACGCAGTTGGGGCGGGAACCGACGGCAAACAGCCGTCCCGCGCCCTTGAGGGCGCATGCGGCCACGGCCATCAGCCCCACGGGCCCGATCCCGATCACGCATACGCTGTCTCCGTATTCTACCTTTGCGAGCTCCGCGCCGTGAAATCCCGTGGGCACCATATCGCTCAACATGACCGCCGCAGCCGTATCGACGCCCTCGGGAAGACGCGCAAGGTTGGCGTCCGCCTCGTTGACGTGGAAATACTCGGCAAATACGCCGTCTTTGAAATTGGAAAATTTCCAGCCCGCCAGCATCCCGCCCGAGTGCATGGAATACCCGCCCTGCGCCTCTAAACTGCCCCAATCGGGGGTAATGGCGGGCACGATTACCTTGTCGCCCACCTTCAGCTCCTTGACAAGCTCGCCCGTTTCGACGACTTCGCCGACGGCCTCGTGGCCCAAAATCATATCGTGCCGTTCACCGATCGCTCCTTCCCAGACGGTGTGGACGTCGGACGTACAAGGGGACACTGCCAAAGGCTTGACAATCGCGTCCAGCGGTCCGCATGCGGGGACGTCCTTCTCTATCCAGCCTGTCTTGCCTATGCCGAGCATAGCGTAACCTTTCATTTTCATAACCGATTTTCCTCCTCGGATCAAATTCCGTGTCTTTAGGATAACACAACCGAAAAGAAAAAACAAAAGTGTTTTTGCTGTTCCTTGTCGTTTTGCGTCGGTTTCCGCCCGCGGGCTATACCACCTTCACACCCAAAAGACGTATGAGGTCGGCGGCCTGAGCCGAATTGATCGTCGCCCCTTTAAGTTCCCGAAAGGAATCGGATAAAATAATCCGCTCGATCGCGCAGTCGGACAGGTCGATTCCCTTTAAGGGGGTGAGAAAAAAGTCGGTGCCGCTGAAATCCACTTTTTCAAGGGAAAGCTTTTTCAAACTCGCCTCGGAAAACGCCGATTCCCTGATCAGACAATCCTTAACGATGCACCCGTCCCAGACGGTTTTGGAAAAATTTGCATAGCAAAATGACCCGTCGGAGAAGCGGTTAACTTTGAAACGCGCTTCTTCAAACGTGCTCCCGTCGCACTTACACCCCGAAAAGGCGCAATTCTTGAAATAGCCATCCGAAAAGATGCAGCCGAGAAAACTGCATGCCGTAAATGAAACTTTATAAAAGGCGGTTTTTGAAAAATCGCAGTTCTCAAAACGACAGCGCTTGAAATGTATTTCCTCAAAATCCAAAACAGAAATATCCTCTTCGAAAAGTTCTTCCTTTTCAAACTCGACGCCTACAATCGAGCCGTCCTCCGTCTGAGCCTCCGCAATCTTTTCCTTTAACATATCCGTTCTCCCGCGGCGCCCCGTTCACGTGGCGTCGATTACGTAATAATTTTCGAAATAAGTCACCGAATAGGCGGACAAGTCCTCCCCCGCATAGATTTTATCTTCCTTTCCCACGAGATACACGTTTCCGCGCTCGATCCGCTCGGGCAGGAAGAAACGATATTCCCCGAAGCTTTTCACGGCCTGAAACGCCGCTCCCTCGTTGGAGTATTCCCGCGTGGCGACAAATTCGCGCGCGTCGTATCGGGTATAAAACAGCACATACACGTAGGCGGGCCCCACCGACGGAGTTACATAACAAAGCGCCGCGTTTTCGACCTCCGCCGCGCATTCCACCGCTTCGCCGAAGGAATCGTAAAATCGTAGCTTCAGCGTCTGATTCCATACGGTTCCGTAAAAGGCCGTAAAGGCCATGAAAGCGGCGGCGTACAGGGCATAGAGGCACTTTCTGACGGCCGCCGATAACTCGGCCACGGTTTTCAAGCCCATAATCGTAAAGAAAATCAACGGAAACCACACGGCGTTGAGACGATTGATATTGGGCGAGACGATAAAGCTCATCGCCAGCGCCACGCCCAGCCAAATTCGCATTATCGCATACATGGGTCCCGTCTCCTTATTTTTATCGGGCAGAAACACCCCGATCAGCATAAACGGCGCCGAGAGCAGATAGAGCGTCCCGAACGCGGGAATCCCGTTCCAGGGCAGACCGTCGTATTGAACAAACAACAGCGACAGCCCGTCCGCAAAATTTTTCAATCCCGAGCGGAAAAAGTCCTGCGAAAAAATATTTGTCACTGCCTGAAAGCGGTTTTGAGTTAGTTTGGGAATGGTGAAGCATAAAAAATGCAGGGAGGCTTTATCGAACATATTGATGTAGATAAACGCCATAATCGGCAGACATACGACGCCGACGACGGCCACATGGGCGAGGGCTTCCCACCATTTAATTTTTCTTTTGACAAGCAGATAAACGAGCGTGCCGATAACGAAAAAGAACAAAAAGAAATAGGAGGTGCCGTAACTGTAAGCGGACAATCCGAAGATAAGCGCCGAAAAAAGCCCCCCCCCCCCGCGACGTTTTCCGTCCAAACCCGCAAGCAGCAGATAAAAGCCGAAAAAGAGAAGCTCGGGAAAGAGATTGGATTCCAGCGCCCAGCGGGACTTCATCAAATGCCAGGGATTAACGACGAGAAAGAGCATGCCCAAAAGAGCCGTGCGCGCGCCAAAACTGCGAAGCAACAGGCGATACAGGAGAAAAATAGATATGCAGCCGGCAAGGGCCATAGGCAGCCGCAAAGAGATCTCGTTGACGCCCAGCGCCAGCAGAAACGGCATACAGAGGTAGGAATAGAGAGCGTTTTGGCCGCTGCCCCAGGCAACCAAATGGACGGGATAACGAATCCCGTTGCGGTCAATGCCGTATCTAAGAATGGCATACGCGTCGTACCCCGCACTCGCCTCATCCTGATTAAGCCCTCCCGGCAATAAATCCAAAAAGGCCGTACGCGAAATAAAGCCGAAGACCAAAGCCAACGCGGTATAAAAGAGAAGCCGATTTTCCGCAAAAAAAGCCTGAGCGATACGCTTTTTCTTTTTTTCAGATAGGGCAGCCAAAAAACGAGGCCGCCGATCAGGATTGATAAAACAATCAGTCCGATATTTACCCAAAGCTTTCCAGCCGTCGTCAAATAAACCATTTTCCCCTTTCCCCTCTATCCAATTATACACCATGCGGGCAGGCAAAGTCAAACAAGCGAGGAAGAAAAAACAAGTGTGTGAGACGGGTGCGGTGGGGAGAAAGATAAAAAAGAAAAGAGCCATTGAGAAAATCTCAAAAGCTCTTTTA